>Ga0126338_10000619_pt1 | contig 20127 bp, 20 predicted proteins | sample OrbCmetagenome_2_FD_92529 | JGI IMG/M metagenome (GOLD analysis project Ga0126338, IMG submission 92529) | Coral microbial communities from Petempiche,Puerto Morelos, Mexico - Orbicella C C metagenome | ecosystem: Host-associated > Invertebrates > Cnidaria > Coral | place: Petempiche,Puerto... | reverse complement strand
TTCGAAAGAAATCAGTTGTATTCAAGGCGGAGGTGGCTGCAAGTTCAATATTTGGCTAACGTCTTCTGGTATAGATGGAAAAGAGAGTACCTTCCGTTGTTGCAGGAGCGCCAAAAGTGGTTATGCCCAAGGAGAAATCTCTCAGTAGGAGACACCGTTATTATTGTGGATGAGCAGTCGCCTAGGAATTTATGGCCGATTGGTTGAGTCAGTGAGGTTTACCCTGATAGCAGCGGTTTCGTTTGACATGTCAAGGTCATAACAAAGAAGTCGACACTGGAACGTCCAGTCAGCAAACTTTGTTTGTTGGAGCAAGTTTAGAGCAACTTTGGAGACTTTGACTTGGAAACGCCCTATCAGGAAGCTGTGCCTACAAGAGTCAATTAAACAGCTTGGAGCGAAAGTTCCGTGACTGTTGTTGTTTTGCGTGACTGCTAAAGATCGTGTGACTTGCCTTCAAGGGAAACACTCGAAAAGATGTTTCATAGCAGTATTTTTTGTTGATATTTTAAGGCGTCTAGACTTTAAGTGACTACTGCTTTGTGTTTTAATTACTTAAGTAATTCTGGGCCTGTTTGTTTCGTTGGTAAATACACGGTTTACACCTTCATATTTAAGGGGCCGGAATGTAGGCGCCAGAATTTGTGACATTTGTTCATGCTCCTTGCCTCGTGTTTGGTGTTAAGTTTTGCGTAATTAGTTTCTTTTGTTTTGTGCCCTTTTTGTATATGTTATGTTCATTTACATACTCTATAAGTTCGGTTTGCGTGTAATTTATTTCAGTTAGTAGTGTCATTGGGTACTACGAGCATCTCTGGTTTTTGGTTCGTCTTTGGTTTTTCACATTCGTCTTTTACCGTGTTTCGATCATTGGGGAAATAAATTTCTATGTAACGGAAGATCCGAAACGAGTTAAAAGCGTGTGCGACTTTAATGGTCCTGGCACATTCCTGCGCATTGAGGCTGCCATTTTGAGATACACTGTAACTTACTGCATAGCTATTGTAATCAGGATTGAAAATTGTTTGCTTGGTAATTTTGCATGTTATCTTTGGCACACTTTCCTGCATAAACAGACATTTATGTGGACAAGCGCAAAAGCATGAGACATCGAGCGTGAAGCGCAGGACAAGTGGTTGAAATGCGAATTAAATAAAAAAACAAAAATGTAACACAATTTTCTTGTTTTGTAGCTTGACTTTTATAAAGTCATACCAAAGTGGCCACGCAATGGCTACAGTGAAGACAGGCCTAATGAAAGGCAATGAATTGGTGGAGTATTCTGCCTCAAATAAGAAAGTTTTCTGTCACTCACTACAGCCAGGTATGACTTACTTAATAGCCTCCAATTTGTAATATCAGGGACCACACGGGGGGGGGGGCTGCCAATATGCTTGCATTTAAAGGAGGTCACTTAATATATTGCTGACATAAACAGGATCGCCCCAAGTCTGCCTGTGGAAGAATAGTGGAGTCTCAATTGGAAATGCTGGATATGAAGTGTGTGGATTGTAGCTGGCAAAGCTTGCAAAGCTTGCAAAAGACCACAACAAATGGAGAGATTTTGTTTATACCCTATGCACCTCTAGGCACGAAGGGTAATGAGAGCAGATTATGTCAATGTTGGGAAACATCTACATTTTCCTTGGAAAGTGTTTTTGGATTGTCAATTTCTGAAGACTGTAAAATTACAAAAGAAAATTTTGGGGATTAAAAAATAGTGCTCACCACTCAGATACAAGAGACTTCTAATCTTTGATTCCTTTAATCCAGTGTTGAAAATATATGTTGTTTCTAATTTTCAGTCAGGAGTCCCATCCAGTGATATGTTGATTGTTGTCCACCACTGAGTTAAAATTTTAAGTGATAAAATTAACAGTTAGGAAGTATGGCTAGCACGTCTGCAACTACTGTTACTTCACAACCTATTTGTGGACGTAAGTCAAATGAAAATGCTACAGATATCAATATAAAACAATTAAAAATAATGCATTCTTTTAATAGTAAGGGACAAACTTAGAGGAAAGAGAGTTATCTAAGTTGCCACCGTGCACAATGAATACTTTGTTTTACTGAGTGCAGTGTTATCTAGGAAAGTGTTTCTTTTCTCTTTTCAATTCAAGCAGCTACATGTGGGCTCTTTGACTGCAATGGCAGCTTTAAGCAGTGGCAGTAATGTTACAACCCCCGCAAGATAGTGAGCAGAATCAGATGCTATTATTAATTTATTAATTTGGGTGTAACTTCATGAATTTATGAGTATATGCATTATTTTCTTTAACATGGTCTGGGCAAATTACATGGACGAGTCAAATGCTCATGAAATTCAGCCTTCAACTTGGCCATAGTACTAATTCGAACATTCAAAGTCAACTCCACTTCAGTTTAGTGAAAGACCTAATATTAATGGTTCTGTAAAAGCTACAAAATCATCAATATTCGGGCTGGCACGATGCATGCATTGAGTAATAACTGTGCAAACACAACAGCGAGGCTCGCACTGACTGCACGGTAACTATTCCAATATGGCGTTGGGCTCGGTTACTATTCCAATGTGGCATCAGGCTTGGTTACTATTCCAACATGGTGTTGGGCTTAGGCACTCTTGTTCAGGCGGATTAATTATGAACAGTCTCTCCACCTGAGTGAGTGAGTGAGTGAGTGACACATTTGCATATCGGAGTCCCCGCAACAAACACTTTTCTGGGCTTTACGTATCCACGAGTTGAAAAATGAAATTATGACAAAAATGAATAAGTTCAACCTATATATGGAAGATACTCTGACTTTTAATCTTAGAGGTTGAAAACAGCCAGATCTAGCCACAATATTTCCAGGAGTGAGATATTAATTATACCTATCACTCTTTTAATCCATTGAATGAAGTACTGCTAAAAATGAAATTATTTTGACATAAAATGAATCTCAACCTAAATGGAAGATACTCTTAAGGGGGAGTTACACCAGAATGCCACGTCTTTGACGCATTTTTACTTTTTATCCTTGTTACCTCAAGATTTTATGCTATTCAAAAAAGCCATCATAGGTTTGTAGCATATAGCTCCATAAAAATCTCAGAACTTTTGGGTGATTTTTGGAGTATTTATGAAGAAGAAAAAGGTGGAGGGGGAGTGGTTTTAAGGAAATGTGAGAAAAATAAAGATTTTAAGGTGATCAAAACTTGATTTTGGAGGTTAAAAATAAATGGACGAACACCAAACAGTCCGCCCTCAAACTGACGTGCACCCACTCTGTAGTGGACTATCTGAGTGTTTGGGTATGTCTTGCCTCCAAAAGAGCTTACTCGTGCACTAGTTCTCAGGAGCACACCCCCCTGTCGCTGGCAGTCAGTGCAAGCATGCCAGGATCCGAACAATAGTATTATTACCCACAACCCACTGCACGGTTTCTGACACTGCACTGCATGATCCTGCGGACAAGTAGACGGAATTCAAAATTAACTTTGTGTTGTACTTGTAGCAACCCTTTTTTGCTGTTAAGTAGTATCGGTCAGGTTGCTAAAAGGTTTCACTAACGGCCACAGACCTGGCATAGTCCAAAATTAAGCCATTATTGCCTACCGCCAGTTAATGACTCCAGAAAAGAAGATGCTGAGAAAAGAAGTGGATGAGGAAAACTCTGCTGACCCAGCTGTGGCTACCGTTTGTCACATCCAGTTTGTCACATCTGGGTTTGTAGTGTCACGTGACATTTCCCCAGGGTATCGCACGTGGGACGTTTTTGAAGGGAGCGAGTTTTTGTTTTTGCAGTTTGGACCGTATTACCAAACAGTTCTTCAACGTGCCTTACACGGTTCTTTGGAATTGTACGTTTTATTGTACCCCCTTTGGTACGTTGATATTAAAGACCAGCTTACGGAAGCTACACCAGCAGACTTCGCTCGGATTCCGAGGCAACGGCTTATTGGAAAGATTGTTGCCAATATACAAGCTAACGTACTTCACAAATTGTTGGATTGTAATGAGTTGACTGTAATCCACAAATTATTGGATTGTAATGAGTTGATTGTAATCCACAAGTAATCATTATTGGATTGTAATGACACAACTGTAGCCCACAAATTATTGCACTGTAATGAGATGACTGTAACCCGCAAATTATTGGATCGTAACGAGTTGATTGTAACCCACAAATAATTATTGAATTATAATGAGTTGATTGTAAACCACAATATTGGATTGTAATGAGTTGATTGTAATCCACAAATTATTGGATTGTAATGAGTTGATTGTAACCCACAAATTATTGGATTGTAATTAGATGATTGTAACCCACAAATTATTGGATTGTAATGAGTTAATTGTAACCCACAAATTATTGGATTGTAATGAGTTGATTGTAACCCACAAATTATTGGATTCTAATTACATGATTGTAACCCACAAATTATTGGATTGTAATGAGTTGATTGTAACCCACAAATTTTTGGATTGTAGTTAGGTGATTGTAACCCACAAACTATTGGATTGTAATGAGTTGATTGTAACCCACAAATTATTGGATTGTAATGAGTTGATTGTAACCCACACATTATTGGATTGTGATTGGATGATTGTAACCCAAATTATTGGATAGTAATGAGTTGATTGTAACCCACAAATTATTGGATTGCAATGACACAATTGTACCCCACAAATTATTGGATTGTAATGAGCTGATTGTCACTCACAGCCTGTTGGATTGTAACGAGATGATTGTAACCCACAAATTGTTGAGTTGTCATCAGATGATTGTAACACACAAATTACTGGATTGTACTCAGTTGATTGTAACCCACAAATTACTGGATTGTAATGAGTTGATTGTAACCCAGAAATTATTGGATTATAAAGAGACGATGGTAACCCACATATTATTAGATTGTAATGGGTAGATTGTAGCCCACAAATTATGGGATTGTAATGAGGTGAACTGTGAGTAGTGACCACAAATATGTGCACTAAATGTAACCTGCATATTATCTGTAGATTGGAATGTTTACATTCAGTGGTCACTTGCAAATTAATGACCAATAATCATTGGATTATACCTGAGATGATTGTGACACACAAATTAACCTATTGTGAAGGAGTATAATCAACGGCTCATACTGGTACTTGAAATCCACAAATAAATGGCCCTCATTAATTTATATGAGATGCATGATTGCTGGATAAGAAATATTGCGACGGGTTGCTTGTACCTATCAACCCGTGTATTTCTTTTGGGTAAAAATGACTTAGAAATGATAGATGATCAAACGCCGCCGTACATACCTAAAAGAACAAACGTTAAATACCTTTAACCGCACGATACTAACCTTTAAAATGAGCTAAACCAAACTGTTTGACAAGGGTCTGGTAATTGGAGGTTAAGCATCTGAGATTAGAGAGTTGATAAATTTGAAGCTGAAGGCTGAGGCTGATAACACTAACCGAGACCTTGATTATTTCGGATATCACAAAAACCAAATCTCATGTTTTATTATACATTGTTTCAAAGAAAATAGTGACAAACACATTATCACACCGAACACAGTTTATTATGGACAAGCCATGTTCTTATGTGAACTGTTTACTTGACATTGCCCCTGGAAATCATGCATTGTGTGTGCAACCTACGGATTATTCACTAATCTGCTAGCAGATTAGTGAATAATCCGTAGGTTGCGCAGTTTCCCAGAATTAACTGTAGGCTTTTAGCCAATGAGAAGACAGATGGTGACTGCAATGTATAATAAATAAAGTGATTTATTTATTTTTATTTAGGTTCACATCAGTAAAGACTCCAGCTTCCCTGATCAATGTAGTGTATATGGCCCTAGTGATCCCGCCGATGAGTCCTTTAGACAGAAATGCGACCACCCCCATACCGATCGCTGTGGTCAGTGCAATGCCCTCAATGAGCTCCTGGATGATATTGAGAACGCCATTCAGTGAGCTAATTACACTTCGCATGAAGATCGAGACGAGGCCCTGTACCTCTATCAGCATGCCAGAGATGCTTTACACCTGTGGAAATGCCATCAGATACAAACTGTCAGGTAGGACCTAGCCCAATTGGATATTTTAGATCACCTAGATGAAAAAACATGCCTCATAACCAATGACTGGGCAATGAAATTTTTACTGCAACACTACAGGGAGACACAGAGCAACTGGTTTGGCAAGTGTGGGATATCATGGCACATCAGTGTGGTAGTATGGTGAGTCAATGGCCAGTTCTAAACAGACGTTTGTGCACATATTACAATCATGCAATCAGGGAAGTTCCACTGTCATTCTTCTTCTGGAACATGTTTTGCGGACACTGAAGACTGACAATCCTGAGATCCAGTACGGATACTTTCGACAAGACAATGCCGGATACTATCACAGTGCAAAAACTATTGTCGCTTTACCTGCCATCCAGTTGTCATCTGGTGTTTCTGTCCTTGCAGTAGAGTTTTCAGACCCCCCAGGGACGCAATTTCCATTCAAAGATGAGAAAGCTTATCAAGCAGGTTTTATTTTTCAAAATCGAACCCTGTTTGGCTATCATTGACCTTTTGTGATGGTAACTTCAAAGCATCTGGTAAACCTACAAAGTCGTGTGTAGGAACAAGTAAAGAAAGCCTAGTTGAGGTCAAGGAGACTCGTGACGAACAAGAAGCAGCAAAAAAGGCAATATACAGCTGCCCAAAAGACGGCTGCACTCATACATTTTAGTGGCATTCAGCATTGGAAAGGCATTTATCATTTGAGAAATGCACAAAATCCGTGGAAAGAGGAACGATGCTTGACTGAGCCAAAAAACAGTACACAGCAAGAGTTTTGGAGGGAGTGGGTAAGATACCAGCTTAACTAGCATTTCCGTGAGCACGACTAAAACAACAGGATTAAAAGAAGGCTGGGCATTAAAGCAAGTAAAAAAGCCATATTGTTTTAACGAGAAGCAGAAATCCTTCTTAGTCTCCAAATTCAACATCAGACAGGAAACTGGACGCAAAATTGATCCTCAAATCATTGCTAGAGAAATGCGCCAAGTGAGGGATGCACATGGCGAGCGCCTGTTCTCTAATTCTCTAACGCCGGGCCAGGTTTCTTCATTTTTTTCAAGGCTTGCTGCAAAGATCCGAAAGCAACCAGTGGGAGAACCATTGGATGAAAACGACCTGGCGACCGTGACAGAAGAGGAAAACTTCATCACTGCTAGAGAGTCTGTTTTGGCTGCACTTTAGCTGGTCCACCCAAGTATTTGTGATCAGCAAAATGTGTGTGAAATGGTCGAAGGCAGGTTCCCTTGCAAAGCAGAAAGTGGAGCAGCTTCAGTTCTTATGCAGTGAACTTGGTCTAGATGTTCCACGTCCACCAGTAAGAAGGAAAGCTCCATTTGTGACCCTGCTGCAAGAAATGGTGCAAAAATGTGGTTGTATGGACTAATATTGATTTTTTCCCATTCCATTAACTAAATAATGTCCAGTGGGGCTATTTGGGGCTAGTATGGAAACAGTGATTTTGAAGCTTAATGATATAATTTTGGTTGTTATTGTTTACACCCAACACTCTTTGTAGCTAGAGCAGAAAAACCAGGTGGGAGTTAACCCTGCTTGTGCCTGCCTCTTTAAATCTCCTACCTAAGTAGGCTCGATTTCCACTGCTCTTTCAAGCCCAGTCTATGTTCCTCCGGAAGGGGAGGAAAGGAATGTGGGCTCCTTTCGTGAACAGCAGCACTAGGTATTGCGTGAATCACAAGGATTTTATAACAGAACAATGGAAAAGGCTAAGGTCAAAGTAAACAATATACATCAGGAACAGGAAACATCATTGTTTGAAAATCAAAGCTGTTGTTTATTTTAACTGCCTATGTCACATAACTCTTTCTATTGATTTGTCCGTTGCTTGCCTGACAAATGAGGAAGTTTCTACCAATAAAATAATGAGAAGAGAATTGCACTTGAGTGGGTATGTATGTGCATAACTTCTTACAAAAGTTAATGCCTAGAAAATATGAGTCCTGAATGCCTTAGAGCAAATGTTTTATAATTTAGTATATTTTAACTGAATTAAACCGTGATATTTATCATTTCGTATCAGTATTATTATCATTATTATTATTATTATTATTATTATTATCATTATTATTATTCGCACAATGTCAGGGTCATTGTTGGACATGATTTAAATATGGCATGACCAAACTTAGTTTATAATATCTTACTCTCGTTCAAATTTAAATCACAGCAATTTAAGCATGCTATTGGTATGACTAAAATGATTTTAATGGTAATATCGAATTAAGAGTCTACAAATGTAGAAGTTAAAGGTAAAGCTCGATACGATCATTTCAAAAATTCCCATTGCATTGCACAAGTTGTTTACCACAGCTTTGACATGGCTTTACTGATTCTTACGCAGCAAGTAGCGAAAGACTTTCAAAAGTGCCATTTAATTAATATAATACTGTTGATGATAGTAGTCAGTCCGAAATGTAGGATCTTCTTGTTTTCTCTGTACCTGATGATTTTGTTTTGATGCCACATGTGGATATGACATGACACGACACTTGACCTTTCCGTATTTTCAACATTGTTAGTGTTTGATCGTTGCTGCTAAATATCGATAATTGGAATTGATGTTCAGCTTTAAAAAACAACTTACTAGTAAACCGTTGCAAAGCTGTTTGCAGCATACGGTTTTTATGGTTGAACAAAAAAATCCTTAACTTTGGCGACATGGGTTTACTTGTGTTAGCGTGGCTATGACACGACACTTCACCTTTCCATATTTTGACCATCATTAGTGTTTTCTCGTCGCTAGATAAAAGATGTCGATAATTTGAATTTATGTTATAATTTGAATTTATAAAACAATAAAAGGGCTTTGCAAAGATATATTTTTTCTTAAATTTTTCATGTATCAAGGTACAAAAATCGCCTTCAAAAATGCCCCATTATTCGTGTTTTTTCAAAGCGCAAAAACTAGCAATCTTTGAGCGCTTTTAATCTGAAGTGAAAGTGCTCTTCTTGGCGATATTTTTCCAGATTTCTGTTGCAGTTGTGATACCAAAAATACACACAAAAGATAAATTAAGTACACTGAGTGGTTTTTCTCTGAGAGCGATGTGAATATGCACAAGTTTTCAGCTGAATTTAATGGCAGCCGCAGGGGAAAACCGCAATTCTAATTTTGTTGGATTTCTCAAAATCAAAAACTCTCTGGCAAGTTTTAGTCTTATTTTCGAAAATAGTTCACCAAAGGGTTTCTCTTGGCAAAACATGAAGAAATTTGTAATTTCAGTTTTGAAAAAAAATTCTCGATATTTACAGTCCCATCGCCTTAATCCAACTTCACAACCATTACCAATTTCCAGCCATAACCAAAGACTCACAAGAACCTCCAACACAGGTGAAACTACTACTAAGGTCCCTCCACACTGCAGAAAATGCCACCCTCCTTTCATGGACACAAAAGATCCAACGGTTCACAGGTTAAATGTAATTTTTGTCCCAACAATGTCTGCACAGTAAATTCAGGCAATAGTTTGTCGATATGCAACTGTTCCTGGCACAGGGAAAACCACACACAGTAACACTCCACCAGCGCCAACATACCAAATAACTGTAACCACAAACCAGCATGTGGATGTGAATGAGTGGCTCTTGCCTCCAAATATTTGCCTATCAAAAATCTCAGGGAGTCTGATTGGAAGTAATGCCTGTACAGGCATAGCTATGCTAACTGTATGCCATTTTCTTGAAGGTAAATTTTCATTCCTTAACAACTTCAAGATCTTACGAAGGTAATTCCTCTCTACAGCCAGCTAATTCTCAGAGGAAACCATATTTACAGGTTGTTTCATGTGCCTGTGCAACAACCAAACCTGGAAGTCAAGGAGGTCCCTCAGTACAACAAAGAAGAATTTCAGAAAATTGAACTAATTGCAGACTTGGGTTTTTTCACTGTCAAAGACCTTGAATCTTATCTTACAAGCTACCATTGCCAGCATCAAACATTTGCTGCAGTCCTGATTGTACCCCCAGACAAGACGATGGTGTTATGCTTCAGAAATGCAAGTATTTGCCTCTTTGAAAGTCACAGACATGGCCACTAAGGAGGCATTATAGCCTCAAGCTCTTCAGGAAATGCCCTCAATTTTGTGTGATACGTAGAAAGGATGGCAGTGAGAGACTTGGAAACACAGTTGCAGGGATCAAACATAGCTGTACTAGGTCTAAAGTAAACTCTGAAAACTTTACTTTAGACCTAACACAGCTATGTTACTCTGAAAACTTGAATACTATAATTGTTCTACATTTTCCAAGTAAGTTTCTCAGCAGGTGTTTTATTTATTTGGTGAAATAATTTGCAAAAATCATGGCTTAAGGCATACAAGTGAACATGTACGCTGGTTAAATTATTTCAAGTGCTGTATTCAGCTTAATATAAATTAAATGTTTTCTTCTCTATGCAAGCAACTATGTAGAGATTTTAGTCAAAATAAAGCAGTCGTAAAGCTCTTGTGATTAGCTGCTAACCTATAAGCTTAATATTTTCGATAAAAACAACTATCATTTCGCACGATGGACCTAAAGTACTACAAGTGTACTAAACAGTACTGTGGGGAGTTCAAGAACTGCACTGAAGAACCGAAACATACAAGATCGAGACATGCCATTTTCGACCGCAAATACATTTAAACAAATCTTTGCAGTGAAAAGCACGCATTTTTTCCGGTTAAGGAACTTGCATAGCTCGGAAAAGGGAAAAATAAATTATTTGCTAGACATATTTGAGTTGGGGAAACATACCATAACAAAGTTTTTTTCAATTTTCTGCCGGAACACTCACTTGAAGGGCAAAAACACCGTCTATGCCGTACATAACAAAAAATGATAAAATAAAACACCATAAAAGATCTACTCGGTGAGACTATTATAACAATGAAATGGGCTCCAGGAGTACCTCTAAAGCAGACTTGAATGGCATATCCCATAGACGATCACTGCGATCTGTGACTTGGAAAAACTACCATAATTTGCTTGGTTGAAATGCACCAAAAGTGCTCGGAAGAAATTTTTAATCCTGATGGCTGTACATTTTTTAAAGACTGCAATCCTTAGCGGCTGTAAAGAAAAGGAAGACACTATTAATAGCAATATTTTTAAGTTCGGGCACCAGTAAGATTTTATAGAAATTTGACTCAAAAGCTAATGCAAATTCAGAATAACATCAAAATTCTCCTGTTGAAAGGAGCCTTCTATCTTACAATCATCTTAAAATACACACACCAAGTTTGTCACAACACAAATTTTAAGGTCTTCAGACTCACCTTAATTGCTTTGCCACTTGTGGAAACATCTGGAAATCAGCTGATGTTAATTTAAATCCCGTTGTTTTGCACATTTCCTAGCTGTTTTTACGCAGATTGACTGTAAAAAATCTTTTCACAGGAAGTTAAAGGAAGCCCCAGAAGTACCCAGAGCGCTAGCAATGTATGTAGGCATTTAACTTTCTTTCATCTCGTTCCATATCTCCTAAAAGAGTGCTAGATCACCCAAATAAACCCGCAATCACACGCTTGAGAAATCAAAATGGAGTCATGATTCTTTCATTCCAAAAGATTTGGCACATGCGCAGACAGAATGCCCCTCTGCTTTTTAGTTGAGAATTAACTTTCAATGAATGAAATGGAATTTTCCAGATCAATCAGAGGAGCAATAACTGTAGAGATCTGTAGATGCAGATGTACATGTAGATGCAATCTTGGTCTACATTGTTGACATTGTCTCGTCAATCTCTGCGATCTGAATGTAAACAATGCAATTCTAGTGTAGGAATTGATACTTTCCTGGATTTTTGATCATTGCTCTGATGAAAACAACGAAACTAGCCACCCTCGTTTATAAATAACAAAGGCTTACTTGCCGAATTTTATAACTTCCATGTCTTCTCAAGTTAAGCTTGTGTGTGAAGATTTTGTAAGTTAAGCTCATGTGTGAAGATTTAGCCTTCAGGACAACATGCAGATGCATAGCAAACCTTTCCTTACATGTAATGTTAACTATATCTTATTTTAGAAACTGATTGCTTGCATGCATGTATAGTTACTGTGATATGTGGGCTAAATTCATTTTACATCATTTTTTAGATTTTTTAGAATCAGAAGAAAAAAGGCAAGCCAATCAAGACTGTCATGATCAAGGCAAAAAGAAGCCAAAGAAAGCAAAAATGATGAACCAGAAGAAGCAGGCAAGTGAAAAAGAAAGCACAGACCAAGATAAGACTAAGAAAAACAGAAAAAAACAAGAGCAAGAGGCTAAGAAAAGAAAGAGGCAAGAAGAAAAGAAGAGAGAGGCAAAGCAACAGCAGCAGAAAGAGCAACTGCTGGCTCTTCAAAAACGGCATAAAAGCGCTGGTTAACATCAGTCATCGGCTCATGAGGAACCATCTGATAGTGATGATGAGTATCTCCCTCTCAGTGTAGACGAGGGTTTTACTCACAACGAACACCAAGAGAATCTGCACATAGCTAGCAAACAACCCAGAAAAAGTTGTGGCACTTCAGCCCCTGGATCATCACAACGAACTAACTCAACTGTACCTGGCAGAGACCCCCACCTCCTACAAACCTAAGTTTTCCACCATCACCTAATAACAACCCCCAACAGAAACAGCCACCTCCGACCAACCTTCTTAGCTCATCATCATCCAATTTCAATCCTCATCGAAGACGGAAGCTTCCTGCAAACCTCAGTCATAGAACATCACCTGCCAACTCTGCTGGTCATACACCATCAAGTCCTGTCTACCCACGTCATACACCATTCGATCCTGCCAACTCTAATAATGCATTATCACCTGCCAGTCCTCATTGTACACCTTAACCTCCTGCCAGCCCTGATCATATGCCATGTTCCAACCCCAGCCATGTGCCTTCATCTGCTGCCAGTCTTGTTCTTATTCCATCATCTATCAGTTATCACCATACACCTTCATCTCCCAGCCTTGATCAAGAGTCACCTTCTCTCAACTGTCAGCATAGAGATGTATTCATTTTAGGTGTTTAATTAGGTTGCTTTGTATTAGTTCCCACTGGGATAATCAGGCCTTTATATACCAGTCCTTGTGAGTATCACACCACTTGACACTGACCAGTTTACTCGAGTTGTACATTATTTTATTAGTGTTGAGTTTTTTCATTCAATTCTGGGCAATGAACAAGAAACGGTTACTTCACAGGATTTAACCGAGTTCCACACTTTCTTTCTCAAGCAGCTCAGGTCCCATACTTTTGAGCTCTCTTCTAAGTTTGAGAAGACTTCTACCGACGCCGAGTGTGCATTATCTGTCTCTCAACAGCTCAAAAGTCGAGAGTGAGCTCAAATTTTCCTATCCTGGAAACGAAAGGAACTATAAGTTCAACCTTGAAGTTTGGATCATCTCGAAAATGTTTCGAAGGCACTTCACAAATTACTGAGCGAGAATTTGTACAAATCGCTGAGCGAGAATTTGTTACCAACCATATACAAGAAAAATCCAAACAACACCAACAGCATCTGGAAGGCCATTCGCCTCTGCCTTCCCAACAAATCAGCTTCTCGGAGAACTTTTAGCAGAGACGAAAAAACTGTTGCCGACGAATTTAACAAATTCTGTCTCAGTTGGTCAAAATACCGTAAACAAAGTTAAATCCTTGGCTAATGTATGTAACTTCGAACTCAATGAAAATTGGTTTACTCTGAGACAATACCCATTGTCTGAACAGTTTTCATTTCGTGTCAGAGATGGTAAACATATAGAAGATATAATGACATCTATGCCGTCTAACAAAGCCCCTGGTAATGACAAGATCCCTATCCGCGTTATCAAAGACTGCCTCGCTCCTATTCTTCCTGCAATCATATCCTTTGTTAACACCTCTTTTGTTACTTCAACCTTCCCTTCTGTTTGGAAAGTAGCTGAAGTCACACCTATACCTAAAGACAGAGATCACAAACAAGCAAACAATAACAGACCCATCTCATTGTTACCTGTTCCATCAAACTTCTGTGAAAGGGTTGCTCATAATCAATTCACATTGTATCTTCTCTCAAAGGAAAGGCTAACAAAGAACCAGAGTGGAAATAAAAGATGGCACTTAACTGAAACATCCGTAATTCAAACCACTGACGCCATACTTAGTGCTATGGATAAAAAAGAGCTAACAGCCATGGTACTATTAGATATGAACAAAGCCTTCGACAGCATCAGTCACGAAAACCTAATATCAAAGTTGCTGGATGTTGGTGCCTCTTACCCTTGTCTACAATGGTTCTGCAGCTACCTAAGCGACAGGCAACAAGTTGTATGTATAAATTCTACTTCATCTGAGCCCCTGACCGTGACCAGTGGTGTACCGCAAGGAAGTATTCTTGGCCCGCTTCTTTTCAGCATCTATGTAAATGACCTCCCCGCTGTTCCGCAAAAATGCAGTTCACAGTGCTATGTAGACGATACAAAACCCCTGTCTCCTTTAAGGTCGAAGATAAAATAAATGCAATAACCAATATGAATGAGGATTTACTTAGCATGCGTAACTGGTGTTTTAATAACTACCTACTGTTGAACCCGGATAAGACTAAACTCATGGTATTTTGTAGCAGACAAATGCTTCCCAAACTACAAGATTTCATGTTATCATTGCTAGGAAAGGAACTTGTACCTGTCCAGGCGGCAAAGGACCTAGGCATGACACTGGATCTCCACTTAACTTTCAATGATCACATTGTTAACACTGTTTACTCCTGCATGTCTCGCCTTGGACAAATTAATGGAGTTAAACATGCTTTTGATAGAGGAACTCTTATCACAGTTATTAATGCCCTAGTTCTCAGTAAACTGTTTTATTGCTCAAACGTGTGGGCAAACTCCTCCAACTGTAACACTGATAAACTGCAATCTGTACAGAACTTCGTATGTAGAATTGTAAGCGGTGCATGAAAATTCAATCACGTCACGCCCATACTAAAAGAATTAGAATGGCTGCCAGTATCAGGACAGCTTTACTATCGAAGTGCCACTTTAGCCTTCAAGTGCATGACAAGCTGTGCTCCCCACTATTTGACCTCTATTTTTATCAAACGTGCAGATATAAGCACGCGCACCACTAGGAGCTCTCAACAATTAAACATTCCTCTATTCAGAACTGCCACTGGCCAAAGAACATTTTATTATAGGACAACTACCATCTGGAACTCATTGAACCTTACTTTAAAACTCAGTAGAACTATTTCAATTTTTAAAAAAGCATTGAAACGTAAATTAATTGTAGAGTTTTTAAATTCGTGATTATCTAAATTAGAATGTAGTATTATTAATTTTAGCATATTAGTATTTAATTGTAGTATTGTACCATATTGTCTTCAAAAAGCCCCCATGGGGAAAGATAATAAAGGATGTATGTATGTTTGTTGTTGATGAAACTAAGATCAACAATATTGAGGCAGCCACAAGAGATCAAGCATCCTCAGTGCAGTGGAAGAAGGAACGGAAATTCAGATTCACTGCTTTGAAATTTGACCTCATCTCAAAAAGGCAAAGGAACCACAAAAAGTTCTCAGTGAATCTCATTAATCCAAAACCATTCACCTCAAGGTATGTGGAGCATGGTATAAAATATCAACCAATTGCAATCCAAGAGTATGACAAAATAATGTTCACACAGAAGACACCTGTTAAGGTTCTCAAGAACGGGTTTGTTGTTTGTCTGGACATGCCATTTTTGGGGGGCTCACCAGATGGCAGAGTTGTCAATTTTGGATGCCACTATCATTTTGGACTGGCCAATGTAAAATGGCCAAAAACAAAATTTTAAGTAACCCCACTAGATGCCTGCCAAGACCCCAATTTCTTTTGTGAGGATGTCAATGGACATTGTAAACTGAAAAGGAATCATGCCTACTTCACTCAAGTGCAAGGCCAGATGGGTGTTAGTGGAGCATCATGGTGTGACTTCATTGTTTACACAAAGAAGGGCATTTCAGTAGAGAGAATTCTCTTTGATGCTGCCTCCTGGGAAACTCTGAAGCTAAAGCTTGACACATTTTACTTTAACCATTTTATTAAAACTGCAGCAACTGAGTTTGCAAAGTGCTAATCTACCACTTCTACTTCTATTTTCCCTTGTTCCTGTGTTAAGATAATGACTATAAAACAAGGGGAATACAAATCAAACTAGTTTGAAATCATATTGACCAGAAATGCCTTTTAACTTACAACATACAGTATACATCTAAACAGATGCTTGAGATTCAGTTGTATGTAGATTGTTTGTACTTGCATCTAGTTAACTGAGTACATATTGTCAATACTTATTTTGCATCACTTATCAGTTGAACTATAAGCTCCAATCTAGAGATCAGCAATGAAATTTTCCTGGTGGAAATATAAATACTGAAACAAACCCAAGTCTTGAGAATAAAGATCAGCAAAGTTAGACTCAGGTTTTGCAAAGAATCTCTCTCAACCACACGACTATAGGAAGTGTAGGAAAACCTAGGAAGGAGAATTTGTGATCCTGGTAATCACTGGAGCTTAATAGGTTGAAAAGAGTTGCAGTTCCTAACTAAAACTGATCAGAATTATGCTGCAGGGTTGTCACAAGGTTTTGAAGTAGATGACCGAGTTTTTTTTTTTTTGCTTCTAATTTTGCTTTAAATCTAGATTCAATATAACAGCCCTGCAATTTTGGCATACAGCCGGGTACTTTGACTTCCCCGTATTTTTTAACTACCATGCTGATAATAGTGATCAGGAGCTTATTTTTACAAAAAAACTCACACGAACTGAGTAAAATATTCTCCAAATGTATTGGAATACATGGCAATAGCTTTGGTTACACTACCTAAGGCAAACATGATTTCTCCTGTATAATTTTCCCATTGTTAAAATACCTGCTTGCTTTATTTGCTTGAGTAAATTAAACTTTCTGATTGGCAGGTTTACTTCTGCTACTGATAGATCCTACAGTCAACAGAAGTTCTTGCTTGGGGCAGTTCCTTTTTTCTGAACTTGAAAATTATTTTACCTTAGTAGGTTTTTACAGAGTAAATTTGATAAGAAAATCTCACTTTTCTCGAGCAAACAGCAATTTGTCAGCATCTTTCAGCCTCTCCACGACAGAAATCGTACTTTAACCCAACAATATCCTGTTCGGAGACTTGAAGAACCTTTTTATCCAGTTATATTCCAAAATATTGACAATTTCAACGAATTTTGTGAGAAATTTTGATAGCAAAGGCGATTTATAATACAGGTCTAAGTGCTCTACAAGGATTCTATGGCCTGCCAAGCCCTGTTTTCATGCATTCGAAACCAGGTCGTTCTGTGCAGCCGCCATTTATGAATACGGTGTATTTGCCGACACATGAACACGTGACCTCTTAGCTTTAAAAAAGGCACCATCAAACGTCAGAAAAATCCACGAATACCAAATATACTCACTGACAGTTGTTTGGTGAAGGACAAATTAACCTTCAGACAACAGGGGACAGAGGACAGACAATCCCCGTACAGACTCGAGCCCGCTGAGTTATCAGCGGTTTAATCAATTGTAATCTTTATTTTCTCCGTCTCATTCATGTTATGCTCACTTAGCACAGCGGGTAGTGGACAAGTCCGCATTGGAAAGTAACTGCAATCGACTCTGGGTACATGTGGATTTTAATTTTTTTTTTCCTTTCTTTTTTCAGTGTTCTTAGCAATACAACAAATGCTCAGTGTTTATATCATTTCGCTCGCAATATGTGCATTTACCATGCCATAACCATACTTTAACGACTTCCGTTTCTGTAAAATCCATACGAAGTCGGCATCCAGTGAGAACTTGTGCTGCTCATCGAGTCTTCTTTAACTTATATCTTTTAATTTAGACCTTTAAAACAGCTTGTTATAATTTAAGATGGACAGCAATTTAAAAGTAAGCCGCAAGCGTACCTCATTTGCATAATGTTTCCAGCCCATCGAGTGAGCGATACATTTCCCCATAACTCACGATAACTCGTGTTGCACATGCGTAATTCACGAGTTAAAAATGACAGCGGTTTACAGGCGTTAGCTTATTTCCTCGACAAGCACCCGCTACCTGAGCCCCCAACTTCAACACTAACCCATTTAGCTGAGCTGGTACTCATGTTAAATGCGTTCTCCTTCACAAAAAAGTATTACTGGCAAGTTGGTGGGGTAGCCATGGGTAGTAGAATGGGCCCTAACTACGTATGCCTCTTCATAGGATACAAGGAAGAGTGCATTTTGTCCACCTATACAGAGTTCATTCCTTAACCCTACAAGCAGTACATTGATGACATTGTAGGAGCAGCCTTGTGCCGTCAAGAACTGGAGGACTTTATAACATGCATATCCACTTTTCATCCTGCTTTGCAGTTTACCCATACCATTTATTTAACTCATATAACTTTCCTGGACATCACACTCAACATCTCAGGCAGCACAATCAGTACCTCAGTTCACTGTAACAACACCAACACCCAAAACTACCTATACAACCCCTATTCTCATCCTAAGCACTGTAAAAACAGTATTCCGTATTCCCAATTCTTGTGCCTCCGCCGTCTCTGCTCTGAGGATGACTACTTCCTGCAAAAATGCCAAGAAATGTCTGCCTTTTTTGAAAGTCATGGCTATCCCTCGGATTTATTGCAGAATGCTTAGGAAAGGGTGTCCTCTGTTACCCACCAAGAAGTGCTTTTGAAATGTGTGTGAAAACAAAGAAAGGATTCCTCTGGTCTTGACATACCACCTCTTTAGTTCGTTCATCAAGCAAAGTTTGCTTTACAACTTTATCATCCTGACAAGAGACCCTGGGACTGGAGCAATCTTCCCAGCTCCACCTGTAGTTGCACCTCAACGCATTTGCAGTCTGAGAGATATCCTGGTACAGACCTCTTGCAGGTCCCAGACAGAGGTACCGAGGAACTTTCGCATGTCGACATCCCCGCTGCCACACCTGCCTGTGCACAACATCCAACGTCCATGTATGTGGACCCAAGAGTTCAACCACCATCCGTGAACAGTTTACCTGCAAATCAGAGAACGTTGTGTACTACATCTCGTGTCATCAATGCCCCCACCTATACATCAGAAGACCAGTCATACTCTATGTGAATGATTCAGCGAACATCTTCAGAGCGTCCAAAAGAACACTGGTGGTTTCCCAGACACAGAGCGCTTACCTCTCTTGGGCACAGTCTATCAGACAACTGTAAAAGGTCTAAGGAAGTGCTCTGTTGCTGTTTTCAGACAGAAGCAATTATTACAAATGGAAATCATTTTTGGGCTCAGCACTATGCAACTAGAAGGCCTAAATGCTTTCCATTTCATGTAAACTGCCTGCGTGCACATCTCATTTCCGTGCATTTAGTTTCCGTATGTTAATTTCAAATGAACAGTCGTGCGAACCAAACCTTTAACCGTTTCACACTGAAGAAGAGCTATGCCCAAAACGCTCGTGATTTGTCACAAGATGACACTGACATATTTCTACATCATCAGTTCTTATTTTTATTTTCTTTTGAATGTTTGTGTGTGTCACGCATCAACCATGGATAACAATTTCTACCGCTTTTGTTCATCCCACATGTTTCTTAGATATATTACCTATATTATTGTCCTTTTGGGGGCACAATATTTGATGTGTTCCACTTTGGAAATTCTGAATTTCTGTGCTAAGTGATGAGTATCTCTTGTGCAAGTAGTATAATTTAGTATTTATTTTCCCAATTAATTTGAATTAAAAACCTAGTTTGGAAAGCAATTTTGATATCTAGCACTAGAAACGCACCTGCCACATGACAGGAGAGCTCAAATGCAGCAACAAACCCTCAAACATCTCAAGGAAGCACCTGGAAACTTCCAGACCAGGGCTACTGGAAAAAGCTCAAGACTACTTTATTTTCATTCATGAACCTCATCTTTACATCCCAAAAGACCTGGTATGAAATGGTATGAATTTATTCAAGCATTAAAAAGCAAAAACCAACATACAGCTGATTCCAGCTGGCTGTAAGCTGTGCTCCAAGGTCACACATGGACTGTATAGCGGCTGCCAGAGGTGCCAATGTATGCTTTCGGTTCGACCTTGTTGAGCTGC
>Ga0126338_10000618_pt1:7500-20131 | contig 20131 bp, 10 predicted proteins | sample OrbCmetagenome_2_FD_92529 | JGI IMG/M metagenome (GOLD analysis project Ga0126338, IMG submission 92529) | Coral microbial communities from Petempiche,Puerto Morelos, Mexico - Orbicella C C metagenome | ecosystem: Host-associated > Invertebrates > Cnidaria > Coral | place... | reverse complement strand
TTCAGCAATAGAAATTAGATCAGTCTTTTCTCACGCAAAGCTTATGATTAGTTGATTACAACGACTGGAAAAAAAATTGGGGTGCCCATGCTCGTTGGTGAGCTAGAGCCATTTTTCAACTGAAAGAGCTCAGTATCAAGGCAAATCCGTCATGTTTTCAATATGCGCGTGCACAAGCGCGCGCTTTTGACGCCATAAATTATGCGCAGTAAGGATGCGCAATGCAAATGTGAGGAATGACCGTAATTTCTAAGTAAAAAAATCGTCTTTTTTTATTGTGACTTTTTATTTTATTTTGTTTCCATTTTATTTTTCTTTTTTTGCAAGATAATTACAGCAGAAAATTTTCAAAACCAGATCGATAAAATAAAAAAAAAAAGAAAGAATAAAAAGAAAAAAGAAGAAACGGAAAATAAAAGGAAAAAAAAACCAACTAAAATTAAGAAAACAACAACAACAACAACAACAACAACAACAACAGGAAAGATATAAAAACTCTATGGCCCTTATGGGTCACCATACTTGTCCAACAGTTGTTAATGTATTTGTACGTGTACCTATGGAGCCTCGTTCTCAGAGTTTTTTTTTTTTAATTTCTAAAGGAAAATCGCCTTGGGAACGAATTTGGCGCCTATGCAGAACGTAGATTTTTCCATTGCTTAAAAGCAATGACTCACTATACTCGACTCTGTCAAAAAGAATATGTACTGAGCGAAGAATACTGCACAAAGTCATCATCAACTTAATTCACTTGTTGCTTGTAGACTGATAAACTTTATTAAGCCATGCAGACCGCTGGGGTGGAAGGAGGAAGCGGGAAGTGCTATCGATGGCGCTGCGTTAACAATATACAACCTTCAATGTCTACGTAAAAACTATCAAGCTTTGCGACTTGCAAACCTTGAAGTTTCTATGGCAACCATATATTAACAATCACGTTTTTTCCAAATTTGGGTGGAATCTGCTAGTTACAAGGTGTTGTACAGAAATTTAAAACTCAAGAAGGTTGAGGGGGCCGGGAGTTCTGTTCCCAACCCTCCTCCTGAATGGATTTGTACCTGTTGTGTGTGCAATTTCGATGATGATGATGATGTTTCCGGGTCCGGAATAAGTATTAAAGCAACCACAAAGAGAAAACTAAACAAAACAAGACTGTTGATGTTCGACCAAGCAATTGACGGATCTACAAGGTAAAGATTCAGTTAATAAACGCCTCCACTAGAATGCCTGGAGAAAATACGATGGTCAGGCTGGCCATCGTATTTTCTCCAGGCATTCTAGTGGAGGCGTTTATTAACTGAATCTTTACCTTGTAGATCCGTCAATTGCTTGGTCGAACATCAACAGTCTTGCTTTGTTTAGTTTTCTCTTTGTGGTTGCTTTAATACTTATTCCGGACCCGGAAACATCATCAAATAACAATCTCTTTCCCAGGGCTTTACCCTTTGAAATCACAGGTAAAGGCCCTGGGAACGAGGTTGATCAAATAACTAAGCTCAAAAGAATGTTTTCATCATAGTTGACGGCTTCCATGGATCTAAAACGCCATTACTTTCGATTCGTAAGTAGTCAGTAAAGCTTTAATGGAGGAAGCCTATAGAATACCGTGGTAGCACAAAGTCCTTACTCATAAACCCGGCGTACATCCTAAGTGGGTTGAGTTTATAGTTAGTTCTCGCCTTGCTCCGAGGTGTTTTCTCCGCCTTCTCTTGTTTTTCTTTAACTCCCAATTGCAATTCAATTTGGAAACAGTGGACGAAGAGTCTCTCCGGGGGTTATGCCACTACCAATTCCAATTAAACTTCAAGAGTATTTAATTTGTTAAAATTATAAATGCATCAACGGAATTGTTATTTTAATATCAATATTTAAATTGAGCTCCCCTCGTTTACACGATATATTTCTTAACGTGAACGCATTTTTCAAATGTTGTCACTAATTAGCGGTATTCTAATGTGCAATGAGGAGTTATTGTTTATATGGCCCAGAAAACCGAGTTAGAAAGCATAAAATAAATAAATAATAATAATGAAATAAGAATTTTCTCCAAAAGAAACAAGTCTGCAGCGTCGGCTATGGTTAATTCTGTTCAGTCTGAGCTGACGTAATTATTTGATTATATAAACACTACTATTGGTCAACATTTACCCAATCGGAGATTCACTGAACGCCTATAAATTAATAAGGAGATGTTTAATGACACCTTTCTAGTTATTATTTGTTGTTACATATTTACATGCGGCCTCCTTGTTGGTATCGAATACGCAACCGGTAAGGGTTCTCCAAAATAGGGAATCTCTGAAGTCAGTGGGGGATCTCTAAAACGAAGAATCTCATGAGTCAAAAGGGGAAGGAACACTTTTAAACAATTTCCTTTTAAACAATTTCCGCCATCTTAGAGATTCCCCCGTCTGTTACTCGATCCTCTGATTTCCGGTTCCATCTATTACTAGAGTGTTTGATATTTGTTGAGTTCCGGTACATTACAACACTCGACGAGGGGAGATCTGTGGAAAGCAGTGTCATTCATGCAATCACTGGTATATCGAAATGATATCGATGATAAGAATGAGACGTTTTATACTTCAATTTCCAGGTTTTGTTTGTTTTTTATTTTTTATTTAAAAAAAAAATAAAATAAAATAAAAAAATAAAAAAACTTGTAGACAATGCGTGATAGGATTATTTTGAAGGTTGTACTTCCACCACGAATATTTAAAAGAGTTAAAATTACATTTGACGAGTGAAAATTCACGATATTACGAATGATATCAAGAGACTATGGTCCGATAGACTATGGTCATAGTCTCTCGATGATGTTAATTAATTCGAGCACGGTGTTCATGAAGATGGATGGCACGTGTATGATGTCAAAGTACAGTACCACAGAAAGATGTTTATAGTTCATTGACTGTAGCGGACCTGAACAAACTGATAATGAAAAGTTTGAAAAGCTGGTTTAAAGCAGCTCAGTCACGGTATTTTGAGTTATTTTGGAAACCTGAAAATAGTAGTTTACTAAGATAGAAAAACACCAAAGAGTTAATAATCAGTAAACCATAAAGGAACAAGGATGATCAAGGTAGGAGAAGATTAACACGGATATTACAAACGGCGAACTTGAAAAATTTAGGTGAAACTTTTCAAGATGCACAAACCTTGACGTAGCTCCTAAAAAAGGGCTTTGCCAAATTAATTGCCAGTAGCCTGCAATACTGACAAACAAGACATCATCTGTTATACGAGATCAGTGACTTGTCTGGGGAGGCTTTCTCTTGTTGTAAACGTGGTACTTTATTTCAAACAAGTGCGTAATGTAAACATATTTCCTAAAAAGGCTGCTTTCAGTTTGTAAACACCGACAGTATGCGCTTTAGCTCACACTGTGTGGCGATGTTACTATTGTTGTATAAGTAGCACATATTATATTTCACTGCTGTAATCGCACCAAGCTGCACGATATCAGAGAAAGCCGATTATTGTCATTGCTCCGACTTAAACTAATAAGAATTGCAAAACAGTGGAGTAGAAATTTTCGACGAACAAAAGTGAATATATTATTGGACCTCTAATTTATTTATAAAGTTTTCTATGTTTTTTTTTTTTCGATTTACTGAAAATAAATCAACGTTTGGAGAACCATAAGCTACTTAATGGTAAAATAAATAAATATGAACAAATAAAGCTCTTCATTTCCGACTCCCTGAAGTAAAATTGTAAAAGAACAAATATATATGTGTTTCTTTTTTCAGGCGTGTCTAGTAGGCTTCTAATCATGAATTTTTACAGAAAGAATCACGTTTATACAATAGATATTAAAACAATGTAATTCACCTTCCATTGAAAAATTTACAATTTAGATTCATATTTTCCTTGAGAGTGAGGTAAGCCTTGCGAGATCTGAAGATTACGTTTTACCGCACAGGTACAATAAACATGTTGAGAAGGCGCGGCGTGCTTTAGTGATATTTTGTGTTAAAGCGAGGCTATACGTGGCGTTTGAAGTAAAAAAAAAGGATAATAATAATGTATTCGTTTATTAGCGTTGAAAGATCTTGACGTAAAGTAAAGCTCAAATTTGATTAACCCATATTTTTTAAATGAATTTAAAAGGAGTGAAAAAACAACTCCCTAAAAGGGAAAACCAGGTTTTAAAACCTGGCATCGCGCGCGGACCAACTCCCGCGCGCGACTCATGACGCATGCGCCTAATTTGCATTACGTCACGAGTCACTCAAATTGTGCAACTGCTTAAAATATTTCCTTGCCACGGCGTGTAGTCCCTTACTTCTGTTTGCCTTCCGTGTGGAAGAAGAGTTCAGTAGTGCAGCAAGATTTCAATGTGGAGATTCAATCTTGTAAGTTAAGGTTTATTCAAGTGTGCTTCGTCACAGAATGGCTTGGCGATTCGCATGTCAGTGCAAGAGCTAGTTTCGTCGTTCGCATCGATAGCAACCCTTTCTTTACTAACGAATTTATTCATCAACCGGTCGACGTCTCCCTTTGCCAAGGCTTAAGCTCTCACGAGACTCCCTCGATTCTTGGGACTGAGTTCAAACGCGTTAACGAGGAGCGTGTACTCATTTAACAGACTCAAATCTGTTTCGGTTTTCACAGGTCTACGGCAGTCGCGCACACACTTTTATGGAGTTCATCATCGACAGTGGAGATTGGTGTCAGGCACAACACGAGTGAGGCGCTGGCGAGTTTCCGTTGAATGGGTTAACCTACATCACTTAAAGCACGGCTAGGAACAGCGAATTTTACTGAACCTTGGTAGAAATCAAATTTGTAAGAAATAGAATTAATGACAGACATGAAAATGCCTTCTGGAACCCGAGTACCTAATAACCAAGGGAGATCCTTACATGGACCTGGCCCTGTTATGGTGGAGCATAAGAACATGAAGTTTTTGATCACAGATCGTCCCACGGACGCGACTTTGCCACGTTATTTAGAGGTAAATGCCTTTCCCAGAGGTTAAACGGTCTTCTCACCGAAGTGAAACTGACAGAACGATGCGTTTTCTTTCAGGATCTCAAGAAATACGACGCTCATATTGTTGTGAGGGTGTGCGAACCGACGTACAGCGTGGATTTATTGAAGAAGCAAGGAATAGATGTTTTGGTGAGCTAAGTTAAATTGATTCCTTAATGTTTCATTTTTAGACGCGGTATTGAACCTAAATTTGGAAGCGAAAGAAATATTGGCATAGGAATAGATACGATTTTGTGAGGGAAGTAATCGATTGCGCTGAGTCGGCGTGGCCATTTTGTCTTTGATTTTCGTGTTCTCATGCGTTTGCAATGCTAATTTCTGGAGTTTGTTTAATGTTGGCGGTAAAATCCTACTTAGTTATTCTGATCTCTTATGGTTTTCCCTGTACTCGATCATTCCTATAAATATCCCCATTGAATGCCTCTCGAATTTGCACCGAAATGAACATCAGATGAAACGAACAACCCCTATTTAAATCGAAACTGAAGTGTTGGCATATTTGAAGTCTGTGGGATCGCCACCGGCACACTGTCACATTTTTCGTAGCTTTTGACACGATATGTGTTTTTTTCCTTGTACAACTCGCTAGCTCAATTTCTAGTAATTTCCCCCGTGTTTCTGGAAGGTTCTTTTGGATGTTTGCCTCCAAAAATTTAGTATTTTGTAATCGATCATTTTCGCAAACCTGCTTTACCGGCTTCGGACAACAGACTTGCAAAACATGGTAAAAGAGTTGTCAAACAAGATTTACATGCCGGCTGCTATAAGGCCGGGGAAACTGTCGATCGATTCGTTTACTTTCTCGATTTTGAAAGCTCTATAATAACGAGTTTTGCGTTCATATTCGTTGATGACATTTCACAGGATAATTCGGTTTTAAACATGGGCAATAGTTCATTTACTGTACAAGCACTTGCGATAGTCTTGTGACCTAAATATTTATTATTAGCTATTCGAGCGTAATTAAACGCGAAAATTTAAAGCTAAAAGGAATCTGTTTTTGAATGTAGCACTTTGTGGCTTTACTTACTAGCTACAAGTACCACGGTACCAGTTTCTAAACAGAGTTATCCTACAGTCTTGTGAACCACTGAAATTTATTTTCTGGTTTTTCTAGTATACCCAATCATGGTTTACAAACTGTCTAATGTATTTAAACTGCTTCGATATTAACATATAAGGAAGTTTTTTATGTTTTGCACTACCACATTACTGCACATATCAAGCAGATGTGCATTGTGTTTACAGTAGATGTGGTTTTTGCCTCAAGATCGTCATGTTTATAAAAAAAGAAAAAAAAATCCAAACATTCTTTTCATGCTTCCTCCTGTTTAACGGAAGTTGTTATTTGCTAACGTTAAGTTTAATGCGGAAATTATCACTGTGTCAGCCTTTTACATACCAAGCTGCCAATTATAACATTTGCAAAATATTTATCAAATTTTCAATTGGGGAAGATTGAAAAGTAGACTATAGCACTCTCGACAGGACTGCTAAACTGCTCTCCTATAAATAATAATATTTGTCTGGGTATTTTGTGAGAACAGTGTTGAAGAAATCCTGTTCTGCTCAAGCAAGGGAGATGATATACATGTAAAACTAAAAGGAATTGATTCAGTCTTCTTTTTTTCCTCCATTCTCTTATCTTCTTTTTCTTGCAGCTCTCTCTCTCTCTCTCACACACTCTTTTTTTTTATCCCTTGGAGTGATTTTATGGCATTTAGGAGTCATGAAATCAAAGTGCACATGGGTGATTTTGTTCAAAGTTTTGACATGGTTTTCATTAATCCAGTCATACATGTATCTAAATGACAATGATGGATTTTGATTCCATTAAGGGCCAGGCACCAGGGAAATTAACTGACTGTGAGGTTGATATTGCCTGTCTGGTCTGACCATCTGGAGGAAGGTTTTTCTTAAAAGGAAGTTCAGTTCAACAAATTTTGACTGCCTGTGAAAACCTATTGTCTTCCTGCTGAAATTGGCAATGAAACTCCTGGGTTTGGCTGTGAAAACAAACAGGGCCACTTGAAAGAACTGATTGATAGATTTCATTGAAATGGTTCCCCACAAGGATTTCATTGACATCTGCTTATGTGATGTTTGAAAAGATTTAAAAACTGTTCATTTTTGGAAAAAAGGCAAAACTTTTGCAATAGTGCATTTTTGTTGTCATGAATACAGATAGGGAGAAATATTTTACCCTTCACTCTTTTGAAGTATTTTGTTTTGGTATCTGCTGTGCATAAAGCATGTCATTTTACATGAAGCACATTGTCTGAGAGTACAAAGCTTTGGAATGATGCCAATTTACATGAATTTTCTGACATGCAAAGGGATTTCCTCACAGCATAATTGTTGGTTTTCTAAACAGGAAGTCGTACAAAGTTTTCATTATTTAAATCATAAGGACCAATTCAAGGAAGTGATGGATTGGAAAGTAGAGAAAAACACTTGAGAATTGCTTTTGATTTTTCTCTACACTTTTTCAGCTTCCCCCAATATTCTCATGTCCTTTTACTTGTAAAAAGCACTACAATGTTAATTAGATTTTTCAATGTTTTAAGGTGTCAGTTATTAAAGAAATCAGTAAGAATGAAATAAGCAGAAATGAATAAGCAAAATGAATGAGCATTACTTAGCAAAGAGCAAAGCAACATTCTTTAGGAATGCGGTACTTAAATGTATTCTTGAAAATGCCTGTTAGTTTTTCATCTTTCGTATTGCACATATTCAAGGGTGGCACCTGAACTTTAGAATCAAGGGCAGGGGATTTTCAAGTCAATAGTTATGATATTTACAGTATTATATTTGTATTTGTGTCGACGAGTGGTTGATATGTACATGTAAGTTAAAGCAAATTTGCAAGTTCCGTGCAAACGTGTGTTTGTGACCAGTTGTTTTGATTTTCTGCAGGACTGGGCCTTTGATGATGGTGCAGCACCACCTAAAGAAGTAGTCGAGGGCTGGCTGCAGTTGCTAAAAAAGAAGTTTAAAGAAAAACCAGGATCTTGTATTGCTGTGCATTGTGTGGCAGGGCTTGGCAGGTTAGTTTGGTTCCTTTTTGCTGACAATATATACTAGACCTTGAGATAAGCAACTGCTCTCTGTTTTCTCAGTCTGTCAGCATGAGATTAAATACATACACATGTACAAATGTAAACAAGACTAATACCCACAACTGTCCAGGTACTGACTTGCCAATTCATCTCGATGTTTTCAAGAGATTTTTGCTCTGAGTGACTTTTTTAATATTTCTTTGGACACAGACTAGTAATTAGATCTAATTATCTTTAGGTACACTTTGAATATTTTCCAAGTACTAAATACATTTTCTAGGTCTTTGAACAGCATTTACCAGGCACCCTGAGTGCTACCTTGATCATGAATTGTCACTGAAAAATGGTCTGAATTCCTGATATCCATTATCCATTACTTTTATACGAAGAAATCACTCAGGTGTATTTGACTTGGAAACAGTTTGCATATGCATCCACATGTACATGTATACTTACATGTACATGCATATTTGATTCTTGCAAGCAACAAGAAAATTCTTATCATTTACTGTTGTATCAGCTTTGTCAAAAGAGGCCAATAAATAGCAAAAATCAACATCTACATGTACTTCACAATCTTGGGCAGCAACTCCACTGGGATATTTATCTGATTCAACAGAAATAGATGGCAAATAAGTTGGCTTTCAACAACAAAGCCATCCACACTGTACTTCAAACTATATGACAACCCTGTAAATAGTAAAGGTGACACATGGATTTTATTTATTGTACACAGAGCACCAGTCCTTGTAGCACTGGCTCTTATTGAAAGTGGAATGAAGTATGAAGATGCTGTGGAATTTATCAGAAGGTACATGTACATGTATATGTCTGAATTTATAAAAACATTGTTAAAGAAATCAAGCATCAAGGTAGACAATATAAAAATTAAAAGGAATGTTGGTCTTTTTTTCCCTCGACTTTCTTATCTTCCCTTTCTTGCTCTCCTCTCTCCATTTTTTATTATTGTTATTATTATTTTTCATTGCATGGAGTGATTAAGGCCTTTTGGAGTTGTGAAGTCATACAATGTAGTGCATATGCAGGGCTGTAGTTGCCAGTAGCCTTGTTCTCCACACCTCTAGCAAACTTGTAGCTTTAATTGTGTGGCAGGTGTCTGAAGGGGAGGGCAAGGGGAAAAATGAGAGCATGAAGCACGTGAGCATCCATCCTTGAAGCGTGCTCTATCCTCCACACTCATTTTGACCCTTCCCTCCCCTTCTATGGCCTGCCACGCAGGCTAGCAAACTTGCTACTTTGTGGTTGAATTATATCAACAATGGGCAATTTTGCCCGTAGCATCAAAGGAATATCAAGCATACTCAGCTGTAACAGTTGTTACGGGTTACTGTATGACCCTTAATGACAGCCCTGCATATGGCTGTTTTGGTGCAAAGTCTAATGTGGCTTTCATAAGTTTAGCCATACATGTAATCTGAGTATTAAGCCTTTTTAGGCAGTGGAAAAGAATCCCTTCCCAGAGGGAGTAGGAACACACGTACTCCTGGTTGCTTCATGCTACAGAAACTGGGATAAGCTCCAGTAGTATGGACCACTTGTTTGCTTTATCTACATGTACATGTATGTAATTCAGTTCTATCATTTCTCTCTCTCTCTCTTCTTAATTTTGCAGGCGAAGACGAGGGGCAATTAATGCTAAACAACTAAGTTATCTTGAGCAGTACAAGTCTTCAAAACTGCTTAGGGAGAAAGGAGGAGCCAATTGTTGCATCCAGTAAGGCACAGGCAGCATTTAACCTTGACAACAAGAAGTAAAAATGCTGTCAATTAATTAATGTACGTGTTTTATTGTAAAGGAAGATTTCTGGATAAGTTATTTTTAGGGCTTGACTATGGAATTCTGAAGAGCCTTTTAAATAGCAGCAGATGTTTTTTCTGTCTAAGTGACCAGATGTCTATGTAGTTAGAACAGTGAAAGCAATGAATTTCTTTTCTTTGTCCATTTTTTTTTTTTATATAATAATTCGACGAACACAGAGAAGATGGTTGCCACGTGAGACTCAAATTATTATTTTAGGCGAGCTGATGGAGGCAGCTCTGTTCTAGGAGCAAAAACAGCAGCATCTACAAAGCTTTGTGACAGGTTCAATAATACAGGAATGTAAGGCAAACAAATCATAATAAAGCAGGGGAATTTCATAAAACAGAACATGGTCAATAAATTTGATAAAATTGGATGAACATCTAGTGTGAACTGTTTTCTTTTTTCTCATACTTGGCTAGTAAATAAATTTTGTATAGAGAAGACATGTAGTAACTGTCAGCTTGTAAATTAAAACATGTTTAGCACCAGTTATCAACTGATTCAATCCTCCACCCAGGGTGTGCCTAGTCACCAATTTCTTGTTCTCCACGACAGTTTATTATAGGCTGCCAGGTTATGACAGTGTATGATCTAATCAGCTAAGAAAAAGGCTAATTCTTCCACAGAGACTTGTGTTAATTGCAGTGCTGAATGGACTTTTAGATCACTGTATCTTTCAATAGTAAACTGCCAATTAACAGTTGCATTTTACTTTGCTGTCTGTCAGATGTCATCAAAACATCAAAACAAAAAAAAAAATGACCGTAATGAATTGAAAAAAGCTCATGTCTACATGTAAGTTGAGATTGGTGATTACTGGCAATACAGTTATTTGATTATTTTTTTACGGGCTTATTTCATTTACGTATTGCCATAATAATTATTATGATTGACAGCAGTATAATGTGCAGCTGTTACAGGTAGGTTTTTAACTTTGAGGCTTTGCATTATTGCAAAGTGCAGTGCCACTATTTTTTCCTTCAGTTCCAAGCTGAGAATATCTGATTTCGTTATGCTCAGTATTACATAATAGTTTGAATTATTTTTCCTGAGTTATTTATTAGATTATGAGAATTTAAGACTAGAAGACAACATGATTGTACAGCTGTACCTATTTTTTCTTCTCTTTGTGTAGTTGGAAGGGAGAATTTACATGTAGCATGCTGGGGATGACCATTCTATTACCAACTTGGATTTTTACTGCCTTTTTGTTTTGTAAGAATACTGACCATCTTAACTTCAAGCAAAAGTGGCAAAATAATGTTCTTGCCTAGACTAGGTGTCCAGGTACATCTGTTAGAGGTTTCAACTGTATGCTGTTTTTTGTTTTTTTTCATTTTCATTTCTCTTACAATGTGACTACTCCGACCAACACTAGTTAAGCAAATTCTTTGCAAATTGACCACTGACAGTTTAGAAACTTGTGTTAAAATAGTTACTAATCAAAATAAGCACAGATCTGGGGCCTCTGTAATGCACAGCTTGATTTCTAACATAATTTGTCAGAAAACTATTGTTAACATCTCCAATTTTCACTAAATTTTGTTGGGCAGCCTTGGAAAGAGTAAGTCGCACCGTAAAAAGTGTTTCCATTTTAACAGTATTTGTGTAGTTTCATTAACAGTTACATGTACATGTTACAGGCATACCAGTTAGTACTATTATTGAGGTACCCAATTCCACTTGGAAATCTGCATTTTCTCAAAGAATAACTGGGAGCAATGTTTTTATTATCTGCATTACAAGGGGGTGATTAAGTTAAATAAGAGTATTTCAAAGGAAGTAGAATAATCTAATCTCAGTTAAATAATAAAGCACAGTGATGTAGATATAGCAGCCAGTATGCAAGATTTCAATCTTAATTTCACAGTACATTAGCACTCAAAATTAGGACTACAAATTGTACTCATTTTATTTTTGTGCCGGCACAAAAAAGAAGTATAGTGAACCTCAGAATTACATGTAGATCTTTTATTAGTTTTCAAATCTTAAAGTGCAAAGGGCATTCAGTGTGTTTGACAGTGATTCAGCTGGTTCAGTTCCATTGCTACATCTGTGATTCGTGGATAGAACTTATGCATGAACGTGCAAGTGGCTGAAGTAAAATTATAACTCAGATTGAAGTAGGTGCCAATTAATGATAATACTCTTGATTTTCCTAAACCTTATTGCATTGCCTGCCTGACAAGTTTTGGAATTTCACCTTGTCAATACAACTTTCACAGAACTGAAAACACGTTTCTGGTTCTCTCTCAATAAATATTCTTTAATTACTACAAATAAAGATATTAGGGTTATTTTATCCAGGTAACATAACTAATGCACATAACAGCCAGACTCTACTTTTCTGGTTCAGTTTGAACTTTCCTTGTGTCTTTCAATGATTAAACTGAGTTTTTCTGTGGGTACAAATAATGACATGTATTCACAGGAAACTGTTTTACAAGCTCGTACAAATCAGTTTAGCGTAACTGTACATGTTTAATGAAAATAGTAATAACTGCTGTAAATAAACCTATCCTGTGTGTAGATAGCGTGTAACTTAATACAGTTACAGTGTATTTTTCTATCCATAAAAGGTAATAATCGAACTATTCTTTTAGTAGGAAGCACAAAATCTGGGAAGAATAAAGAAGCTGAAACTGTCGAAGTAGTCTAGTGTTTTGTTGTTGTCGTCATCATTTCATTTGAGTTTTTTTTTGCAAGGTAGCAGGAAAGGTACATTTTGGTGTTTGGTCCCCTATACCCC
>Ga0126338_10000618_pt1:0-5000 | contig 20131 bp, 10 predicted proteins | sample OrbCmetagenome_2_FD_92529 | JGI IMG/M metagenome (GOLD analysis project Ga0126338, IMG submission 92529) | Coral microbial communities from Petempiche,Puerto Morelos, Mexico - Orbicella C C metagenome | ecosystem: Host-associated > Invertebrates > Cnidaria > Coral | place... | reverse complement strand
ACAGCACCCCTGAGACAATAAACATTCAAACAGCTGCAGCTGGAGCAACACAATTTATCATAATGTTTAAGTATTTTCAGTTTCTACATATTCTCCATAATGCCCAAATTTGTTACACAAACAAACATATCATGCACGTACTAAGTATTATTTCAATGTTACGTTTATGACTATAAATAGACCATTTTTTACATAGTAAATAAATGTAACTATTTCTAGTGTGCAAACAGGCTCCCGGTGGGCCCAAACGAAGTGAAGGAGCCTGTAGACATTCTATTGATGCCGCTGTTCTATGATACCAGCTCCTGGTATCATGATATGATTGGTTAAATCACTGATTGTTGACATCTTTGAGATGAATATTTGACAGATCATTGTAAAATATTATTACACCACTCCAACGGTTCGCTACAATAGTGTATTTGCCGTTCTCTTTTAAGTTTCAGTCTCTCAACCTCTCGTTATTTCACAAGTGATTCTGAAGGGTACTTTATGCTCTGTTACGAGGAGGAATTTTAAGTAGAAGCTAGTGGTGTGGAGCCGTTTGGTGGTGCTATAGCAATATTTTAGAGGTCAAAGGCATGGTTTCCTGACTTTCCGCTGTTATCTGCTTGTCGCTTCGCAGAGTTTGACACCTCTATCATGTGCTTACAATTTCTTTAGGCTCATTTCAGCATTGCAAAATATGTTTTAAGCTCTCTAAGTATTGGCTCTGGAGGGACAAAGTGTTTGAAATATTCCATGAACATGTTGTTTACTTCCACTCTATATTATGATGCCTGGCCCAGCTATTTGATTACCTTGATTAGAACTGTTTGCAAGTACCAAAAATGTAGCTTCTCGACAGGTGTAATTACCTCATTGACTGATTTGTTACAGGCTTATCACCAAGGGCGGATAGGCACATCAAAAACAAGGTCTACAGGCTCCCCTGTCCCCGCCCCGATCACTTTGCTCTCCGAATTCTTCTGTTTCACGCTCGCCGAAATTTTTTATCATCCTTGCCGGGAGCCTGTTAGCAGGCTAAATTATTTCACGCAGACTACAGTTTTATTTACCCATATGGATATACATTTTACATTTATAAGGAAATGTAGTTACTACTAAAACTAAGGAAGTCCCCACTGATAACAAACCTTGGCAACTGTCCAGGGTGGGGTGGTGGACCAAACCCCTGACCCCCTGTGGAGCCCATGCCTCCTGGACGAAATGGGTCCATTAACATTCCACCTCTAATACTGAAAACAAAATCAACAAACAACAGAGTTAAACGACTATGTGTGCTGTTGAATACAAAAAAAAAATACTCTCAGTTCAGTATTATTTAATAACATTTTCCTTCACCTTATTTCTGCTTCATGCAATATCATTCACTGACACCACTGACACTAGAACATTATCAGCATTCTGACAACTCTGAACCCTTAAGCATTCAAGACTTAACATATTAAAACCACTTCAAATAATCAGTGAAAAAATAATAATTCAAAAAATAATAAGTAAAAATAATTAACTATATTAACTTAACAATTGATTTTATATGTGAAACTTACACCCTCAGATCTAATAGATGTAAATGTGTATCAAAAAATAATGATAAATAAACGAATAAAGTAATAAAAATAAAGGCATTTTCTCAACTTACCCAGGGTGCCCAGGTAATCTATCTCCATCGCCATATCCAAATGGTCCAACAGGTGGAGCCCTGAGCAGATAAATAGATTACATTAATTTGTAGACCAAAGTTCAAATACTGTAGGTCTGCATTCATGGATAGTCTCACACATCTAACTCGGCAATTAACTCCCTATAAGTATACGTGCAAATTTTGCAGTTCAGTGTTTGTCCTTCAAAGGAAAATCTGGTACACATTGTATATCTGACAATAGATTTCAGACAAGTTACATGTATCTAAATTTATAACATAAAAGGATGTGCAACAGACATCATGTTAAAATTATGGATATTAATTAATAGGTAGATGGGTGAAAGGGATAAGACTAACAAAAGAATGGTCAAAAGTTCTATATTTATTATTCATGTACATGTGGTTATAAATTATATAATTATATTATTTGTAGTCTTTTTTTACCATTCCCCATGAAAGTCTGGAGGTCTACGGGGAGGAATTCTTAATGGATCATCATCTATCAATCTGCTTGGTTGCTCCCTACAAGAAAAACAAAACGTATTTATGTAAATGAATATATGAAAGATCATATATTTGAACTGCAGAGAAAGATATGAAGATATGATTGATCATTGCAGTTATGCACACTACTTAAGCAGTAAATGTTGTGAAATTAAAGCCTGGAAAAAAAAAAAAATCAGGCCTGAACACTGGGCTCGAAATTAACTTTTTCGTTCGGGAGCCAGCTGGCGACTAACGGAAAAATTTTGGTCGCCAGATCGTAAATTTTGGTCGCCAACTTATTTTATATAACTATAACTTATACAAGAACACGATTTTATACGTTACTTTGCATGCAAGAAAAGTCACAATTGAAGAGGGAAAACAATTAAAAACAACACGAGTAACACTTAGTTATAAAGCTACTGTTGTTCTCAGGTGATATGTCCCTGGTCCGAAGGTGATGGTTGTCTCCATAGTCATTTTAAACGAAGCAAAGCATAAAACGTTTTAAGTCCGTGGTTTTCATTGTCAGACAAACACGGGTCCTTGTGTATTTTCCCTTTGCTACTTCTTCGAAATGCCGTTCTTTATTTTTGACTTGCTTTCCTCGCCGCCTTTCGCTGCCGACAAACAACGCCATGCTTGAATCTTCATTCCCCGCACGTAAAAACTCACGTGTATTCCTTCAACTGATTGGTATCTGCCGCCATTTTCGCGGCAAATGAAAAGCACACGGTGTTGAAGTGTGCCTGCAATCCCAGTTTCGGAAGAAGCTGCTGAAACAATATGGCGCGCCGTGAACACAGTATCGACGTGTCGAAATACATTCAATTTTTTTGATTATCTTGTAATATTCAGACATTATTTTACTGGGGACGGAAAGGTGAATTGTATACTAGCTACCATATCCGATTGATTTCCTAATATAAAGATTTAAAAATAAAGTTGTGTCGTGGTTTTCTTTAGTTATCGGACAAAACGCGAGTCGCCAGCTGGCGAGCAGTTCTGAAAATTTAGTCACCAGTGCTCAATTTTTGGTCGCATTGGCGACCAGTGAGTCGCAATTTCGAGCCCTGGAACAGGATTCGAACCCATTCAACTCTGCGATACCAGTGCAGTGCTCTACCAACTGAGCTATCAAGCCAACTGGGAGCCGGCTACATTGTGAGTTTGTAATATACGCGTAGATGCTGAAGAATGCAAATGAATATATGAAAGATCATGTATTTGAACTGCAGAGAAAGACATGCAGACATGATTGATCATCGCAGTTTTTTTTTTTTCCTTTTTTTTTGTCAGGCTTTAATTTCACAACTGCTTAAGTTGTGTGCATAACTTCGATGATCAATCATGTATCTTCATAAAAATGTATTAATAATAATTATCATATCTCAAAGATTAAAACGACCGTCGGTAAGATGTAAAATTTGTATAACACGAGTAAGAAAATTACTTCTGATCATTGCTATCAGCTGGGACCAGGCCAATATCTAGTAATCATTAATTTTTAATTTGCACTGCTCTGCAAATTAATGCAGGGGCATTCAGTTCTCAGTCACAATTATGATTGCATAAAAGTTTGTCAGAGCAATTACAGATTTATACTACTCCTGATAATTGAAAATGTTTTAATGGTACCCATCATCTTAAAAGCTTGTGCAATTTTTAGTGAGTTTAACTTTTTGATAAGCAAATTATTCAAATGGTGGGTAGGTGCCAATTGACAGCAAAGCAGGATACGAGCAAGTGAGTGTGGGCAAAATGCAGATAGAGGCGGGTAACTTTGGCAAACTCCCACGGGTCACCTTCCCCTGATACCTGGCACACTGAATTCTCAGTAAGTAATAGGTGAACTTACCTGGACACAAGGCCCACCATGAACCAAGAGGCAGGTGGGAGAGGGGAAACCAAGGGCAAAAGCGACAAAGCTATGTAAAGAAAGACCATGAGGACAGAACTACACCGCCATGACTCTGCATGCCCAAGGCGATCATCCACTGGCCAACAGCAGATCTCCCAGTTAACTCTGATTATTGATAATCTCATTTAAATTTAAGTATCACTTGCAGTGCAAATCTTTAACAGCAAGTCCTTTATGTGATCACCTCCATGTACATGTAATACTTAATATAAACTCACTAAAACATTGAACCCCCAAGTTTTATGACTTGCATAAAGACATAACCTGACAAGCTGTTTTTAGCTTGCACCATCAGGCACTAAAATGGTTACATATCACAAGCCTCATTTTGTTCCTCACCAACCTTTGATTGTCTGTTCTAGTTCCCCTTCTTTCCTCTTGAGAGCCTGCTCTCCTTGAGCCTGAAGTAAATTTGTCCACAACATCTCTAAAAATCTTTGTTTTTAACCGATCAAGCTCTCTGAAGAAACAACGATCAGTGAAAAAAAAAAAAAAAACAGACAGATCAGGTTTCGGGCCTATGGCCCTAGTATAGATTTATTTATAACTTTACTACAAGTACTAATAATAAAAATAAAAAATCCTATAAAAATTATAGGAACTTGTTTTATTTAACATCGCTGTTGTTTGACAATACATGCAACTTCTGCCTGTTTCACTAGAATTTAAGTGTAGATACTGAAAACCCAGGAAGGATGGGGTACTTGATCCCAAGGGTTTGGAATCCTGACCCTGTTTTAGACAACAATAATCTAACAATACTACCCAGCCCCAAAACATACCCGTTCTAGCAGAATGTCCACCGACAAGTACTGTGTAGGCCACAAAAGGGAGTAACACCCCCCTTGAGAGGAGGAGCTGAGAGGGGGGGGGGGGGGGTGAAAAAGACAGACAAGACTGTACAAGGTATGTAAAAGAAAGCCCATTTGCCCAAAAAAATGGAGT
>Ga0126338_10000617_pt1 | contig 20134 bp, 13 predicted proteins | sample OrbCmetagenome_2_FD_92529 | JGI IMG/M metagenome (GOLD analysis project Ga0126338, IMG submission 92529) | Coral microbial communities from Petempiche,Puerto Morelos, Mexico - Orbicella C C metagenome | ecosystem: Host-associated > Invertebrates > Cnidaria > Coral | place: Petempiche,Puerto... | reverse complement strand
TATTTACAATTGACTTATATTAACTAATTATAAAATTGTCATTTACATGTTTCATGAATTGGCTTTACTGATGTGCTTTTTGAAGTCTGAGAAATTGCATAACCTTATAAAATTGGGTAGAAAATTCCATTCTTTGGTTGCTAGATAAGTAAAGGAGTGGAGACCAAAAGTTTTAGTTTTAGGTTTGGGCATTTCCAGTATATAGTTTCCACGCAGGTTGTATGAAGTAGAACGGAACGAGAACATGTTTCTCATACAGGCCGGATAGCTAGTGAAAAATAGACTTTTGCACAAAATAGTAAGGAATTTACAGATGCGTTGACCACCGTGCCAAAGCTCAAGTATCAACCGATCAGAAATTTTTAGATCAAATATTACTTAGTTTCTTACAAATCACACCTGTTTCCATTTGCCAGACGTACACAGAACCGTCAGTACAGCCTACCACCAAAAAGTCGTCTAAAGCTCTCCATTTTATCGTCTCCACCGGAAACGCGTGAAGAGAAGCCAACATAATGCACTTCCGCTCGCGCAATCCCAGCAATGCAACCGAGTGGTCCTGGGCTACAGAACAGATGCAGGATTGAACGCGATTCTAAAAAGAACAAATAGAACAGTTCAACTAAACAGCTCAGTTTAAAACAGGCAATTGATCTAAACAAGACTCTTACACTGCAGTCAGGTGGTGTACATATTAGTCGAAGCAGTTCTCCCGTGTGAGAAGAAAACGTGTACAGTAAGTCTCCGGTGAAGATGTCCCACAGTTTAACCGAGAAATCCGCTCCACCTGATACCAAAAATTCTTTGTCATAGCGAGGATACTCATCATGAGGGTACAGCAGACATGTCACTCGGCCCTTGTGTCCTAAGAGTACCCGGTGTGTAGGCCATCCTGAAAAATGAGCACCCGAGGCAGATAGGTGAGACCATGACAAACATGAATAAAACATTTTTGCATTCGGGACATCAAAATACAGTACAGTGGCACTGCCCTTCGATCTGCTCGTTCAAGCTTAATTTATTTATAAACCACTGGTTTTCTTGATATTCTGAAACAAATTTCTCTGACTAAACTCACTATTATGATCTCACAGTACAGCCAGCACAACGCGTTAACACTAAATTAACGATGGTTGACTGATGTACATTGCATTGCAGTCTTTTTTTAAGACGGTAAAACTTTGTATTTATGAGCCAGTTCGATATGCAGAAACTTAAGAATAATTTGCCACCTTTTAACTAACCAGGCTATCAGAAATAAGAAAACAGCTCAAACCCAATTCAAACATCGTTTCATATAACCATTGAATTGCAAAATTGGCGAAATAAAAGGGTTTAGACTTGTCCACAAGTCGAGCCGCGAAAGCCGAGCTCGACGCGAGAAAAATGTTCGATCAGTAAAGCTACTTCTCTCAAATCAGCTCGAGAGAGACAGCACTTATCGCAGTAACACTAACACGACGCTACAATACAAACTCGAAGAAGTGTGCGGATTAGACTAAGGAAACTGTACGCTGAACGTTTGAATACACTACCTGAGCCTGGCAGCTGAAGCAACTGAGCAATAGCCGCCTTAGCCGCTGATATGATAACGACTGAACCATCCTCACGGCCACACACGATACAGTCTTGAGCTGGTAAATACAGTGACGCGCTAACAGGAATGGCTTCTCCACAATCATCCTACAGAATAAACAGTCAAAATATTTCAGACCTTAAATACACCGCAACTTACAACTAAACTTCCTTTACTTTAAGTCACGTACAATTTGACGAATACACGCGCGGAATCAAACGTAAGTGCGGCTTTACTTGATCAGTAGCTCTCATATGAACGAGCCAAAACGCAAGAAGCTGGGGCTAGTATATTTTTCCCCAGTTTCGCGGTCGCTCTCTCGTTCTTAGCACCCGAGAACAAAATAGTATTTTCCTTTTGTCGTTTCAATCACATTGGAGACGCCACGCGATGATACCAAGTCGTAAAGCAACAAGTTCTCTCCCTTCAGCCTCTTCAGTGGACGAAGGCAAACCTCTGCGAGCAGGGCGATTAAAGGATATACGGACGAACTTATGACATGTTAAAACGATTCAGAACTCAAAAACGCGGCTTCGATGGCCTAACATTAATTTAGTTGCGATAAAAATTGTTGTCGACAATTAAATGTCTCGTCTGTGGAGGCCCGTACAAAGCTGTATGTAACAACTGTAAGTTCTATTTCTTCCATGTACTTTATTAAAGTTACGACCAAAGTTAGCCTGATTCTCAGGAGGAGAACGAGTAGCCTCAGAGCGTCTGAGAATTAGGCCAGAACCAAAGTGGGCCAAAAAATTTTAAGCTTAGAATGATGCACTTTCCATTTCCCACACGAAAATCCGTCCGTGTAGCGAAACTTACCAAAGAATCAATCAGTCCGCAGGGCTTCAGGGTTGTCTCCCAACAGTCTGCATAGTTACACGCCACCACAGGACCAACACCTACATATACAAAAGGTGCAAGGAAAAGTGAAGTATTAGATAATCGTCAGCTATAATTCAGTTTTTATCAACCACGATCCCCAGTTTTTCGTCTGTCCGTTAGGTTAGCTCGTTCGTGCCTGCGTGCGTACATTTGTTGGTTCGTTCGTTCGTCCGTTCGTTACCCACAAATAGCAGTAGCTAATCGGAGTGGGGAGTAGATAAATAAATCAGTATTTCATAGGTACTGGACAACGTATCGGCAAATGAAAAAGGAACAGTGAAATGATCCAAGGCAGCAAAACCACCATTTTGGTAGGGTATGTGCAATCCACACACCACGAAAACAAACGAAATTTAACTCAAAAAAATTCAGAAAATATGAAAAAGGCTACTATAACAATAAAAAATACAGAAAAAACACCAACAACAGCAACAATAAAAAGAAAGGTGCTCTTATGTGTTTTCTTTTGACACGCACGCACGAAAGCAGAAGAACACGTAAAAACATTACCGGGCGCATTTGCGTCGTAGGGTTTTGTTGACGTGAAAAGGTCATCATTCAGTTTCCACAAACTGACACTACAAATAATGAAAAAATACAGTGCAACAATTATTTCCATATATTCCTGTTCACGTCTTGAATGCAAAGGAAAAAGTTGATAAGGCTGTGGGCGGTCAGTCACAGTATTTTGAGCTATTTTTGCCACGTACAAAATTACATTTAAATTGAAGGAAGCCTGAAAATAGCAGTTTACTGACTAAAGATAGAAAAACACCAAAGAGATAATAATAAACCATAAAGGAACAAGGATGGTTAAGCATGGAGAAGAATGACACGGATTACAAACCAAAAACTTGAAACTTTTAAGCGAAAATTTTCAAGCTGCGCAAACCGTGACGTATCTCCTAAGTTAGGGAACTTCATCATCGCTCAGTGACAGAATTTCTCCAACAATAAATCTACCAGGCTCTATACACAGAGCCGAAACTCTTTTACTTGTGGGTGTCAATTTCCAAAGCCCCTCTTCTGGAACATCTGGACTGAACCTGTGGTTTTTGGTTGAGACGCTTTTTATAAAGTTGTAGCATGATGCTGCCTGATGGAGACAAAATGACACGTAGCTTTCTGTGTACCTTATTACATGAAATTTTGGCGATACTTTAATTAAGCGAATTTAGTGATTTTTCTAAGAATCGCTAAATTAAAATGCATCAAAATTAAGTGTCGCTAAATTTAAATCGTGGCTAAATAAGTGAGTACAAAATGAAATCCCGCCATGTGATCAGTTTCACACAATAAGTTAATGGCCAGGCTAAGAAATTCTCCAAAGAGAAATTTACCACCTGGTACACGGGAGAGGTTCAAAAGGTAGTTAGAGAGCGGGACAAGCTTTGAAGACAAAGAGGTTGATCTCAGCATGTCAGTAATGAAGCAAATTCACGCAGGCTGGCTTGTCGCATTATTCGACTCTCTGACCGGCGCTGAAGGAAGGAAATGTATTCTCAAGGGTGTGAGCCAAGGAAATTGCCAGTAGAGACAAACCACTGCCACCTGTTGATCCATTTGAAGTAATCCACCGCGCCTGATCGGTGTCGTTAGAACGTTAATGGTTAGGTGCTCGCAAAAGGTGCATTGACTTTGTGTGACAATACAAATATGAGTGAGAAAAACATTTAGATAGGACATAACAGTTGCAGTTTCGTTTGTTTCGTTCAAAATTAAGTTTCAAAACGTTGTATGATTGTGATTTAAAGGAAGCTATTGACGTTTATGATTTTATCACATAAATATTTTCAATATCTTAATTCGTCAAAGTTTCAGTTCGTGAAATCGCAAACATTAAGTGACTTATGTTCCAAAATTTACGAAAAATCGCTAAATTGAAAGTGCCGCTAAATAAAGGTTTCTCAAAATCGTTAAATTAACGTGTCGCCAAAATTTCATGTAATAAGGTACATATTGTTGATCAATCACTGAACACTCTTCAGACACTTCAATCTATCAAACTGTGCCTAACACCCCCTACACCAGAAACAATTCAGCTACCTTCCATTTGATCCCCCTCTTAACAAGAGTTTGTAAAAAGGTCCCCTCCGTCCATAAGAGAAAAACATGGCTGGATCAAAATCTGGTACAGCACTCTGCAACAGAAGTTAGTAAATTGTAAATTTTATTGTACACTTTTGAAAACAAAGTTGTGATATGAGAGAAAATGAAACTTGATGTGAAGATAGTGATACATTAACTCCAACTTACACATGGCTTAGTAAAGCAAAAAAGCATAGCCTGGGGTTTTGATGGAGCAGAACAGATTTTTGTCATTTCCCGTTTCATTTTTTAAGAACCATTCTATTGATTGTTCATACCTGCTCAGCTGTCTTCTCAAACACCTGAATGATTCTTGGTTCTTTGATTGGATTGCCTGCTAAAGGTTGTTACAAAGACAATTCTCCCTTAATTGTTAGAAGAACAATGGAGAACACCTTAATTTATATTGCATACAGTGGAACCCAGGTAATATTTAATTACAGTGCACATCCATGAAATTTTGCAACAGAGCATGCTCCTAAATCTAGCCTCAAGGTGAGGTTCTACAACACATACAGAAAACAAGAATATATTTTTAAATTAGTTACATGTATACATACACATGTAAGCCATTTTACAAAGACCCTTTTCATAAATGACTGTCAATATTCTTCAGTAAACTTGTATAAAAATTAGCCTTACTGACCTTATTTTTAAGTTGATAATTCAAAAGAAGTTTTACTCTCAAACAAGGTAAGTGAGGCTTAGGAATTAAAATGCATACAAAATAATTTGGCAGCCATTTATGAAAAGGGTCTGTTTATGGGACAACAACAGGTGGGAAGTGCAACTTAAAATAGGTAAGAATCAAATAGTACCGAGTAACTACTAACAGTAGCTTACATCATTTGATAAATTATCACCATAAAATTCAATCACTGCATTTTTCTGACCTTGCTTTCGGTCCTGAAGACCAGGGCAGCACCTGAAAAAGGAAGCAGTACCAGTAAGAAATAAAACTAGTGCTGTAATCCACACATGTAAATTTATAGTATGAACCTGTAGTCCGGGACTGTTTTACGCTATACATGCAATTGAAAGGTCAAATTTCACTTACGATGGAGGAAGTTTGTACAAATAACTCTTTCCATCCTGTGCAAACAAAACAAAACGTGAATTTTCCAATGAAAAATATCTTTGTAAACGACAATTACATGTAATGCTTCTTAAAATTTTTAGGGTTTCTACAGGATGGTGCATATGTACTTCAAATTTACAATATCCAAGTAAAGAGAGGAAAAGACACCTGATTGCATGCTACATAATACAATACGGCATAGGCTACATGTTACTGCCTTCTTATTTAACACTGATAACTTACCCTGCTCCAAACTAGAATGCAGTCTGCTGCAACAAAGTTTCCTCCCATCCAGCTCTGACCTGGAGGACTGGACACGGTGGTCAGGAATTTAAAGTCTCCAGCATCATACATCTGCCATAAATTATTTGAAAATGTTGTTCAAGTATAACAATTGTACGCTGTTTTTTAGGTTTTGGTGTTGCTCTCATCTAATGTAATAATTGGCTTCTTCTTAACTTTCATAATGCAAGCAAACTCACTGTTTCATTTTGTATGATATCACAAAGCAGAGGGGAGAAACACCTTCCATGTTTTTGAATGTCACTCGACATGTAAAGTTACCTACCGGTAGTAAACTTGTTACCCAGTGACAAAAATAATTTTCCATGCAAGAGGAATGGATACATCACATACCAGTATATATTGCTTTACACTGTCTTTACTAATGAGTAACATTAATTTTAAAGAAAAACTTAAGAAAGCTAACGTTGATATATAAATACTCTGCAACAATATTATATTGAGACCTTTTCATTGTACAGTGCAATTGCGGTTCACAAATTAAAATTAAAAGTGCCTCAAAAAGTCCTGGTACATGAATTAAAGGTAATATGCCAGCACATACCAGCCACTCTTTTGCACATATAACAAGAATGGTTCTTTGTGTAAAGGGATTACAACAAATCCCAGTAGCTTTGCTGTCTGTGACTTGCTCCAACTTTTTTTCGTAAGTGGGCTCACTGTACTGTGGAGTGTAAAATGGGTGATACTGATTTTAAAACTGAATGTGTTACTAAAGCTTCAGGCTATTGTACATACATGTGCCCTTTGTTATCTATGGGTCTCAAATTGCTTATTTCAGTACAGTGCATGGACTTACATATGTACACGTGCACTTACATGTACAAAAACAGCTGTATGCTGACCACCTTAAAAGTAGCACTTAATTAGAAACCTCTATTACATAATGAACTGTCAATAGTACATGTATATTCACTTGGTACTAACTTGTAAATGTATCTGTAGCCAATAAATTAGAGATACAAGCTAAATCCATGTTGTAAAATAGTTTAGGGCCCGGTTGTTCGAAAGCCAGTTAAAACTTAGCCAGGATTAAAGGTTACAATATTAATGTGACTGAACTATTCCTTTTTCTTGTATAAAAATGTTTTTTACTACTTAAGGACATCTGTATGGAAATTCTCCAGTTGATAGATTTCTTTTAAATTTTTACTGCAGTCAGATAATGAGTTACTTGTGTCAACAATGCAAAAAAAAAAATGGGGGTCACCGACTTTGTTTCAGAGATAAAGCTTGTGGAAAACTACCCTGATTTTGAAAAATTGGCGCACGTAATTCAGCATGGTCTACAGGGTTTATAGTTAAAAAAGAACTAAAAGAAAAGAATTCGATGGTGCATTTTGCAAGAATTCAAACTTCTAATCGATAGATTTTCATTTTTTCACTAAACGTAGAAAATCAGTAGAGAAAATAATCCATCAAAAGAAAAATAGGGGTCACCGAACGTCCAAGATCATTAAATCCTTGCAAAGCTATAGCAATTGCCATCTGCGCTATCATTGTTCATTTTATTACTTATGCATGATATGGCGTGTGAATTTGTGAACGTAGTAAGGATGCGCAGAAACAATTAGAGCGAATGTCCTTAATTACTAACATTTCATATTATTCAAACCCAAAACTGAAAGACAGGCAAATATAGAAAACCTCACTCAAATGTTACAAAACTGAAATCAGAATTCTTGCTAATCCAGGGTAAAGCGGGTTTTGAACAACCCACCAAGATGTGTAACTTGCATTTTGTAGGCTTTAAGTAAGCTGTGACTGGTAATCAAAACATGTCTTGTAATACACTGTACCTTTGACTCTACATTTGGTTTCAGCATCCAAATGTTCAGCATACCAGACAGAGACACAGCTACAACAACATCCTCTGTGAAAAAGTATATTAAACAATGTCTAGATTTTTGTTGTCATTGCAGTTGTATAACAATTACAGTTAATACTAATGCAGTCATGTAGTTTCATTTGATACCTTTTGTAAATCAGTTGATAATGTATTAACAATTTTATTACCTATTAGTATACTTATACTGCTCATCTATATATATGGTGGTGTAATACCTGGTCTTCTTGCAGGCCTTACAACACATGCTGCACTGATCCAGTTAGTAGCTGATGGAGAACGTAGAGTGTACAACACCTGTATATTCAGAAACAAACTTTAATGTATAATAATGTTATTACATAACTGACTTTTATCAACATTAATAATAATAATAATTACAGAACTGTCATGTAATATGTTATTAAAGGCATTGATTTAAAAACTGATCATAATATTACTGATATTGTTTTACAAATAAAAGTTTTACATGTGTGAAACTTGAACATACCTCAAGAGACAACGCATCCAGGACGTAAATATCAGAATAGCTACCATAGCAAACAACACGCCACTCTTTTCCAGTGCCAATGGCTACATGGAAGGACTGAAAGGAAATTATAATTCATCATTAATTTTGTAATCCATCAGATATAATATTTTTGCACTAAATGGAGGTTAGATACTGGTATTATATGGTGCATCACACTGTACATGTATTAGTATGCATTTGTTAATCACACATTATCTCTGACTACTTTAGAAGTAATAAATTAAAATATTTCCTCTGTCAGTAAAATAATGATTAAAAAAAATAATAATAATCTGATTATCTAATAAACATGTGTCAATGTTTAGATAAAAGGGCATCACCTATGTTGGTTTCCCAGGCATGCATTTAAAATGCACTGCCAGGACCTTTCTTTAAGGAGGTCATTCTTTTCTCTGCAATACATGTGGGTTTATATAGCACCTAACGTCAATCAATAGACTACAGGCACAAAGCATAGGCAGACTCACCAACAGTGCTAAATGCATTCCTGCGATAACGTTAGTTTGTATACATATTCCATCATCTGTATCCCATAAACAAAGCTCTCTAAAGCAAAATCACACAATATTTCTGTTAAAATTTACAAAGATATACCATGGTATAGCAACAGGGTGTCCATAGAGGTGGTGTGATACATGTAGTTTGTATGGGTACCCTGTTGTAAAGCAACCAGATGAGTAAGTTATACTGGAAAAACATTAATTTGGGTTCACAACAGCTACAGGTGTTAAGTGTGCACGAGACAAAGTTGCCTAACACCACTGAAGCTTATCAGAGTTTCTGTCACATAAGGTAGCAGTACAACCTCCTGATTGGATGTTGAGCCATCACTGGATACTTCCCAGCATTTTGTTGGGTTGTCCCCAGTTTCAAGGACCAGCACCCATTTAAACTCCTGGCTAGACATACATGTACATGTAGCAACTGTACATGTGAGAGTTATTGCCTTGCCTAAAAACACAAGCAAGGTCCAGAGTCCAATTTAACACTAATCTTTAGGTCACTGTTCCTCCCGTGAAGAAAGTATTAAAGTTATCGTTAGCATAGTACTTCTGAGTGTTCCCTAAAATTCAGTGCAGGATTCTTAAATTATCTTTCTGTCTTACCCATTGTCAGCAGCACTGATAATACTGGACTGATTATCCCAGCCATCAGTAGCTTTTGTAAGTGCTGTAACCTTTGCTGAATGGGCAAATATTAGGTTCCTTGGAATGATCTGTAGTACAATAATAATAACAAACAATGAGACCAGCCATCAAAATTTACTCTTACACTGCAGCTATTTTGATGAATATCTTATTGTATATAGATAAACAGATATTTTAAATTCTAATCTTTTTCTTTTACGGTGAAACATGATAGGGTCAACCTCTGTTTCTTCCTTTTCAAGATGTATCTTATTTTGTTTTTATTATGGTTATCTGTCTCACATGGAGTGTTCCACTCTTTTACAGATTATCCTTCTGGCTTTGCTTGTTTGTGTATGCCTTTAGACTTAGATTTTAATTGCCATTAAATTGTAATAAATAAATAAAATAAAACATGTTATGTTATGTAATCAGTTAAAATTCTTGGTGCCAACTAAAATGATCATGAGCAATGGATAAGAATGTATTTGTATAAGATGCACATTGTTGTCCAACTGGAATGGTTTGACACCTGTACTGAGTTTATTTAGCAGAATTCTGTGGCCTTAATTTTGTGTCTTTATCCTTTTAAAAATGTTGCAGACTTTCCTATGTTTTGAATCCTTTGAAAACATCAAGAACTAATATTTTGTATGAAACTACAAAATTGATTGTTGTATCACCCCAGAGGAGGGAGAGGAGAGAGGGGGTAGGAATGTAGATAGCCAATAAAACAGAGGCTAGAATTTATAGAAGACGACTGACTCTTGTACAAGCAGGTGTTTTTTGTTTGCACCCGAGCATGTTCTGTTCAATATTAGAATTAAACAAACACTCATCAGTCAATTCTGTTATGGCTTGCCCGCACATAACAAGTAAATTATTCAGCCGCGAAAGTCTTCCTTCGCCTATGGAGGGATCCTACTATTGAAAAAAATTCAACCTCCCAAAAATTAAGTTAAAAAGGTAACTACTTGACACTTTTTGGGGAAAAAACTAGCCCCTAAATCGCCGCCAATGTAAACCCCACGTCCCCTCAGGCTTACTTTGATCTCTCCATCATCGGCGAACCGTAGGTCCCAGATACCCAACTGTCCATCTGTCGATCCAGTGACGACTGTTTTCTGATCATAAGTGGTTATGACACACGAAATACAATGTGAAGGAGGTGTACTTCCCCACAAAACAACTGGGACCACAGAGGAGGAAGACATTTTTTGTCAACATCTCTGTGGTCCACAATAAAGTTGATCAGCGGTTTTAACCGATGGTAATGCGCTTGCTCTCAGTCCCTCGCGGCTACAATACTTTTTCTTCCGACAATATGGCGGCAGCTACAGGGAATGTCATAGTAATTGAAAATGACTCACATTTCCTGTCAGAAATGACCAAAGCTGGAGCTAAACTTGTAGTTGTTGATTTCATGGCAGTTTGGTGAGTAAAGAAAAGATTTTTCTTCAAACATCTCTGTAAAACTCATAGTGATCAGTCAAGGCTCAACTCTTTGACTATGAGCGTAAATTTATCGGCAGAAGTAACTACACGTAGCGACACTCTAGCAGCACTTGAGATTGGAATTTATTAGCAGAAATTTGCTATTATACAACCAAATTAATCATTATTAAAACAGACGCTATGTTATTAATTTTTTTGCGTCATAACACTCAAACAAAGACACTTAATAGATGTACTTCCATTGTGGCTCTGTCGCGAGTGACTCAGCAAAAGTAAAGCTTATAGCTGAGCTTAAGGCCCTTGCAAGCTAAAATGTGGTACTGCATTTAAGCTTATCATGACCGCAGAGCACAGACCATAGCACACAATACCATGAAGACTGAATGATATAGCCATGGTATGAAGGAGCCTTATAAAACTGTTAGGGATAGAATATAATGAGCACAGCCAGAGTTCGATGATGAGAAAAATTAAGCTGATCTCAAATGTGGATAAAAATATCAGTGGAGCATTGTGGTCAATTTGTATCTTGACCTTCAGTTACTGATTATTGAAAGTATCGCCAAAAAAAAAGTTTTGTATTTTATTGGCTTTAATTGAGTTGTTGAAAACAACTGTGTCAAGTAAAAAAAAAAAAAATGGTTGAAACAAATAATAATACCTGATAGTAACTGGATCAAATAAAGTTTAATTCAGGGAGTAATCTTGCGAGTAATTTCAAAATCGGAGGAGCGTGAAGTGTAAGCCGATTTGAAATTACGAGCACGATTACTCTCTGATTTGTATGACATGAGGTCCAATTACTAATTAATTGTATCTATAACAAATAATTTATTTCAGAATTAAAAATGCCTTTTGAGAACTTATTTTGAGGGAAAACGTCTGTAGCGCTTTTCATAAGTTTTGAAAACTGTTGGAAATATTGTGAAGGAAACCATTAAAGCGCACGTAATTGGTGTGCGAGTCATGTGGGTATCCAATTACAGGTATCCAGTTACAACAAATTCAAATTGGACACCCACGTGATTGCACGCTGATTTACGTGACAAATACGGTAGGCACTTGGAGAACCAATCGCAAATGAGAATTTTGTTATAGATGCTGTATTATGAAAATTACATTTAAGTAGCCATGTGGAATAATAATATTATTTTTATGGTACGCAGGTCAACCCTAAAAGCAACTAGGGTAAAAATTAAACTATAACATGCTGAACATGCTAACCATGCTATAGAAAATACGGCCAATAAGAATACAAGAAAGTCATCGTATATCCTGCAGTATAACATCCACCCTTTTCTCACGCATTGTCCATATGTTGCATTGATTGTGTCGGGCACTGTACTTCTATGGTATAGTATAAAATAGTTAAATGCAAAGTTTTTGATTGGTGTAATATATTACATCCCACGAGTCATTAATGCATTTTTTGGTACATGTATATACCCACAAGCCTTTATATACTGGAAACGTACATGTATCATTGTCATGTTTGAATGGCTGCACTGATCTAAATGTTCAATATATTCTTTTGTACATACATGTAACACACAGGTGTGGACCTTGCAAAAATATAGCTCCTACTTTTTCTAAACTTAGTACAGAGTATTCAGCAGCAGTTTTTCTGAAAGTTGATGTGGACAAATGTGAGGTTAGTAAACTAATGTACATTATACATGACTGTGTCTAAATAAATACTAATCAGGAATAAAAAAAATGTGTAGGTAGTTAATTAGATGGTTTTCCATGTGATCTCAAGTAACAACCCTCTTTACTTGATTGGATTTTGTGACCTCTTTCTCTACACCACTGAATCTTATTTTTTTCCTTATTTTGCTTTCATACATGTAGGATATAGCAGCCAGATATGGTGTCTCCTCCATGCCTACATTTCTTTTCTTTAAAGGGAAAGTCAAGGTGGATGAAATGAGTGGAGCTGATCCAAAGAAACTGAAAGAAAAAATAATCAAATGGATCGGCGACAGTGATAGTGATGTTGGTGTAAAGGGGCATGTAAGTTATATGACAGTATGCATCTAGCATTATCACGATTGTCACAATCTCTTCATCACTCAAGTTGAAAAAAGAAAACTTAAATTTAACAGCGTTACATGTAAATGCATGTGATAGTTTTCGGGGCACAAAGTTTTTGCAGCGATAAATGATATATATTCATGTAAGTGTGGCTGTGCACATAGTTCAGTTACCAGGGATATTCTAGAAAGTGCTAATTATAATTTTATTTATTAAAAAGTGACAACATTGAAACTTGTAATAATTGCAACTAATGCTGGAGTTTTTGGCATTGTTTTTGTTTTCTTTCAATAATTTATCACAGATGGATTTAGGTACTTTTATAAACAAGAGTGGATGTGAATGTCTAAATGAAAGTGATGATTACCATCTACCAGCTGCACTAGCCAAGGGTCCAGATTATTTGGAAAGTGACTGTGATGAACAGGTACAGCAAAACAAATTGAGCTGAGTATTTGACAAATTCTTTTTTATGCCTTAATCCCCTGGGGAGAATGGGCTGTGAATTCTTCTTTGCTATGCCACTTGGTCATGTGCAACCACTGCTGCCTCTCTCCATGATGTACAACCCAAGGCTGTCCTTTTTTTCTCTGTGGTTCTGCACCAGGTCTAGACAAAGTCTTAGGGCCTTGAATTCTAGCACTTGCATATTAGGAAGTCAGCCCTGTCAAAATGTGTTGTGGTAGTAGACAGAATAATTACTGTTCTACATAATATTATTATGTAATTTGTGGGCAGTAGATACCTGACACTTACAATGTACTTTTAATATTTAGGATACATGTACAATGTAAACTGTGGACTCTAGTGTGAAGTGTGCAACAAATAATTTTTATTATGTACAGTAACTATGGGCAGCAAATTTATTGTTGGCTACCAGCAAATTTGACAGGGCTGGAAGGTGTCTTCTTTTTGAAAAATAATATTTTACAGTGTTGTTTATAGGTTGTCCAAGGTGGACATTGACATATATGTATAATATTGGAAGCCTTGTGTATGTACACTGTAGCTGTGCACCAAGAATCAACATGGGACAACTAACTTTCACAAGGCTTGTACAGTGTATTTCTGAGCCTTGAAACACACCGATCTACAATGTTGTTGTTTTTTGTTACTGTCTAGTTACTGGTTACAATAGCCTTCAACCAAGCTGTAAAACTTCACTCCCTTAAGATACAAGGTCCAGATGATGGTAAGTGGATCAGCCATTGTACTGCTCATAAAACCAAGTTTATTTGGCGACATTCCCATTGTTGTTGCCATTGTTCCTTACCATAATAGGAGGTGCAACACTTGATGTACATCCAATCCCCCAGTCCGATCAATGGCGTTTACTCAGTCCCATGAACCAAACAAAGTCCAGTCAAGCTGTAACTCTCACAGGAACAGCTTCCATTTTATGGAGCTTACAAATCTATGCCCTCTTAAACTTTGCAAATTCATGTTGTAATATTTTTTAATAGCACAATATCCCCAGGAGGGTTATGGCTAATGATGATGATGATGATGATGATGAAAGCGGACATTTAGTATTTCAATGCTGCATCCTTCATGGATGTCTCTTTTAATCTGTTTAGGAAAAGTTTTGGGTGGGAGTCAACATTGTGGTGAGGGAGGGTGTAGAAAGGAGTAATATTGGAAAGCATACATGTACATGTTTGAAAATATGTAAAATCATTCTGTAGAATTGTGGAGCATGTCGTACCAACATTTCTGATTACTGTTTTTTCAGGGAGAGGACCAAAAACAGTGAAACTGTTCACAAACCATCCAAATAGCATGGATTTTGACTCTGCTGAAAACTTTCAAGCAGTGCAGACTCTTGAGTATGTCACTCATGTGTTAGATTTAACTATTTATATACTTTGTGATTTTCTTGGTGAAAATCTCTCAAGGATCCTCAACATTTCTAGAGGATCTCCATATCTTCATGACAATCTTATCAAGGATAATCCTCAAAGATTTTTTTTACATTTGATTTTGTTTCCAGTTCAATGGCTTACATCAATTTGCAAAAAAAAAAAAAAAAATTGGCTGAAAATTAATATATGGCTCTTAAGTTTACATCTTTCAGTATCTTACATGTACGTTACATTACACGTGAAAGAAAAAAAATACAGAAGAAAAAGGACAACAAGAACAAAGGACAAAAATATATAAATGAATAACTTCATGATTACAAGAAGTAAATCAAGCTACATAAATTTTATTATTTCTTTTGTTAGTATTTATTTAATATTGATTTGATTTATTTCTGGCCAGGGCTAAATAACCATTTCTTTTCAAAATAATCTAAAACATTTATAAAATTTTACATTCGGTTTCATATTTTGTAGCCATTTTGTTCTGATAACCTTGAATTTTAGGGGGTGTACATTGTAGTTGGTTTCTTCTGTAGTCTCACAATAACAGCTTTCCAACAATAATAGAGGATCCTGAAAGATCCTCTTCTGAGAAATTTTATGTGCTATATTTATAAAGATTCTTGCCAAGGTACATGTATTTAAAGGATCTTTACAAGCCAACAGATGAGTGTCTCCACCGCTTTTTCTAATTCTCCCAAACTTTCACAAGTGTTTCAGTCCATAACTCAATAGAGACACTTGTAAAAAAAAAGTGTTTTTTTTTTTTAATCTTTTGTAGAAAATGGTCCAAAGAAAATAACAAAGTTACATAACTATTACTGACAACTTTTCTGTTTTTCTATGGAGTTATAGAATATGATTTTAACCAATCAGTGTCTATAATATTATTTTCTTTGGGATATTTTCCCTACAAATATTGTGCAATCATAAAACCCAGTAAGAGCGTTTAAGCAAGCACTAGGGGAGGTCCTATGTTTTATTGTACTGTACAAATATATGTCCAAGCTACTGAAAATAAATATTTATTTGAGTTGATGTATATTTTCAGCCGTAATTTTCTCATTCAACAGTCTGTATTTTCATTAATACAATGTTATTTTACAATGTTACAATGTTATTTAATTGTGCAGATTGACACCAGATGATATAAAAGATGATGTCATAACCCCACTGAAATTTGTCAAATTTCAAAATGTTAATAGTCTAACAGTAAGTAGACCTCGGTGCTTAATATATTTACTAATCAATGAATTTAATGCAGTCATAAAATTTTGTAGTTATTATATTACTAGAAACTTTTGTTACTTTCTCTCTTGATATACTAACTAAAGATAGGTACAGTGTACTTGTAAGTCCAATAAGAAAATCCTTCCTTTCTAATGTTCTGTTCTGCAGTTATTTTTTCAAAACAATCAAGGAGGTGAAGAAACTACTGTGTTGGAGTATATTGGATTTATTGGAAGCCCTTTAGATTCAACTAATATGGAGGAATTTAAAAGGGTAAGGTCCGTCATTTTGAAACAAGCTACAAACTCTAAGAGTCAACTGGTACAGTTTCATCAGTTGTACAATTTGCCATATGAGAACTTTGACTAGGTCCCTTCTGTATAAATTTGATTGCACTGAAAAACTTCTAAGTACCCATAATGAAATACAGTTTCACTCTTTTGAAAACTGCTCTAAAATGACTTTAATAACACTGCTACAGCTGTAGTACTTGTCTGACAAGATTATCTTGTGCATTGTGCACAATGATTTTTCACTCTTCTTTTTTTCTGTATTTTTTTTTGTTTCATTCAGGTGGCTGGAAAGAAAGGAGACAGGCACTGAGACCAAAACCATGCTGCTTGATTTGCCTGCCTGAGCAGATGAAATAGTTTTGATAAGATTCTATTCACACAGTTCTCAAAATTAATAGTGATACAATCAGCTGTAATGCTTGGCACAGAATGTTCAAAAATATCTTAACTCCACAACCAAAATGCATCACTCAAGAGAGAGACTCATCATGACCAGCTGGCATGTAAGGTGAAAGGCAACTTACCTGGAAAAAAGCACTAATTGTAATGGTTTTGCAAAGATTTTACCTGCAGTCTCAAATTTTTCTCAATTTTTGAGAATTTCTATTGCATTAAATACTGGTCAGTTATATTTTTAGAGAGCAAGTGTCCATGTATGAAACAAGTCACCATCCAAATGCTGTCAATTAAAGCAATTAGTTTGCAAGAAGGCTCCTTGTTAGCACTTAGTTGATTAAACAACTGGCATCAATAATGATAAGTTAACCTGGCAAAACAAACTTGGAATTAAAACTGGGTTTTCAAGCATTAGCCCATTATCAAAGCAAAATCTATGAGTCACATTAACATGTAAAGCACAAACTAACCCATCAAACAATGTCTTGCCACGAATGAAAGTGGCAAACGTTTTCAAGAATAGTTTACTACGTCCTGCCCTAACTAATTATTATAACTGTCAAGGCAGAGTCTCTGAAGACGTGTTCAATCATTCAGTGATCATAGCAGTTTTTTCTGAGAGCACCATAAGAAGGGAAAAGGGCATTTTAGTTCAAGCAAACATTCTTGTGTAGATGTTGTAGGTCAAAATGAAATTCAGGTTAAAATGATTTTAATCCAGTGCTATTCTCAATTTCCTGTGTCTTCTAACCCTAATTATTCATGATCCATGAATATTTAGGGTTGAGAGACAAAGGAATTTCATTTTAACCAGAATTTCATTTTAACCTGAATTTCATTTTGACCTATAACATAGATACAAAGAAGTGAAGAGGCAAACTCTTCTAAGACTCATGACAAACCCTTATCTCTCTTTTGCATTTAGCTCAGCTGTCCACACTTGCAACATAACAAATGACCATGAAAATGTGTAAAAGAAAAGAGCTTTTTTTTCCTTGTGTTAAATGCTTACTGCATTATATCCCAGTTATGTTGTGCTGTGTGCACCAGCAACTGACAACAGTGATCAACTAAAGGTGTCTGTTTAATTTGTTTGCATTACTTTGTTTTCAAATGAGACATATAATTTGCCAGTACAGAGCAGGCCTCACACTACTAACAGACTTACAAGTGATTTTCATCCAAGTATGTGAATCTAGTTTCAGTAGAAGATTGCCATATTAAATTTTTTTTTTTGCGAAATTACAGTAATTTCATATTTAGGAAGCACGAATGCAACCAACCATCCATTTATGGCCTCCAAATAAATAATTTGTTGTTCAAGACATTGTACATGGTCATCTTTTATCTACTTTTCCAATCACTTTAAAAGCATATATATCAGAAAAGTACAAACCAAGATGAAAGAATGTTTACTTAAATACATTTAGTAATTCTCCCATACACCATAAATAGCTAAAAATGCAGACATATAGCCGGATCTTTCAGCAAGTGCTTTACCTTGGCTATTCATTTTCATTTTCTGTCATTTTTTGAAAAAGAGTAAGATAAAAATAAAATACTAATAATAATAGTTGTTTTACAACAATATTGTTGTAAAAAACCAGTCCTTCCATACAACCATAGTTAAATTAAAATCAATTAATTATTAAATAGATCTTTCAAACCAATGCAAGTCAGGCACAGCAACTGTGGGCTATTTTATGACCCTCAAACAAGCATTAATTTTGGTCTCCTTTGCAGCTCTCTCTGCATGCTGAATAGCCTGGCAGTTCCCCTTAGTATGATATTCATCTTCTTATTCAGTTCTATACTACAGTGGAACCTTGATTTAATGAAGTTGCTGGGGACCAGCCAAATTTGTTCATTAAATCGAGGGTTTGTTATATCAAAAACCTTTTTTTTTTTTAATTTTTTTAAAAATTTTTTTAAATAATACTAGTGAGCAGCACTTCAGCAACAGATCTTGTCAACTTGCTTTATTTTCTCTGACCAGTTTCGTCTGATCATACAGACTTCATCAGGGAGTTTGAACAAGATACATAAAGGAACTTATTTTATACTTATTCTTTAGAGTACAAATCACGTTCTGACTAGGGTGTGAACAGCAAAAAACACCTACAGAATTGCGTGCAGGATATGACTAAAATCCTGCGAATGTGCTATGTTTAATTTTGGGGCTCACGGATTTAACGTTAAATCCATGAGCCCCAAAATTAAACATAGCACATTCGCAGGATTTTAGTCATATCCTACACGCAATTCTGTAGGTGTTTTTTCCTTTATGTATCTTGTTCAAACTCCCTGATGAAGTCTGTATGATCAGACGAAACCAGTCGGAGAAAATAAAGCAAGTTAACAAGATCTGTTGCTGAAGTGCTGCTCACCAGTATTATTTAAAAAAATTAAAAAAAAAAAAAATTAAAAAAATTAAAAAAATAATGAATTTGAGGGGAAACAACCAAAAATGTTTGTTATATCAAGGTCATAGTTAACGATTGATTTGTAACACAGGTGACTTCTGTCATGCAATTCAGTGCAATTTTCGTCACCCAGAAGTGCCGCGTTTTGAGATGCAATTCATTAAGCATGGTGGCTTTCAGTATCAATTATTTTCACTTTTGAGCAGACACGCAGCTTTTGTTTACAAAAGAACGACACTTTCAGAGTAGTGATTTAAAAATGTTGCAACATAGAGGTTATGCAGAAAAGATGTAAACAAGGAAATGGGCTTTAGTGTTATGTTGCACTACCCAACATTTCTGGATTTCAAAGAAGATAGAGCAGAAGTTAATTGACGTTGAAATACTATAGTGCCAATGTCTATGACATATAATAAGCTGTTGACTGAAAAGTTGCTGTCTCTTTACCATAAGGATTACAAGGATTTGTTGACTGTTGATCTGTTCAGCGTTTATCCTCTGTCACGTGTTGACATTGTAATTTGTTATATCGAGGTAGATTTTACGTTTGGGCTTCCAGATTATGCTCGTTATATCGAGGTTCGTTATATCGAGGTTCTATTCCATACATTTTACTGTAACTTTGGCCGGGACATATAATATCATTCGTTATATCGAGGACTTCATCAAATAGAGGTTTGTTAAATTGAGGTTCCACTGCATAACTCTAGGTAATCTCTTGTGTTCACTGGCCTTACAATATTTTGAAATAAAATTTAACACTTGAAGGTCATTGATCTTCTAAGCTGGGTCCAGCATGGGAGAATGGTGAGAGCAGGCTGGGATCTATACACTCAGCCATGCAATGACTGATCTTGCCACAGGGTACTGATTCTATTATCATAGAGGGTATATACATGTAGAGACTACAATGTATAGAGGTTTTGCACAGCAGCCATTTTGCATGGCAGGAACAATAGATTCTTTTTCCTATGGGAAAAAAATGTTCTTCCTAAACGCAAAACATTTG
>Ga0126338_10000616_pt1 | contig 20146 bp, 11 predicted proteins | sample OrbCmetagenome_2_FD_92529 | JGI IMG/M metagenome (GOLD analysis project Ga0126338, IMG submission 92529) | Coral microbial communities from Petempiche,Puerto Morelos, Mexico - Orbicella C C metagenome | ecosystem: Host-associated > Invertebrates > Cnidaria > Coral | place: Petempiche,Puerto... | reverse complement strand
GGACTGCGGACTGCGGACTGCGGACTGCGGACTGCGGACTGCGGACTGCGGACTGCGGACTGCGGACTGGGTATAAAACAAGGACTTAGGCATAAAACGCGGACTAAGCATTACGGACTGGGTATAAAACAAGGACTCAGGTATAAAACGAGGACTGCGGACTGAATGCGGTCTACCGACTGCAGTCCGTGTTTTTTACGGACCGGCCATAACTAATATTACGTAATACATGTATAAACGGGAACAAACCCTCTCGTGTGCACGTGCTTTGCGATCAATTCGTTTGTTTTCGCTCCTGCTGGAGGGAGGCCAATTTCACGTTTACCTAACAGCTCAGGCACAAAATTCTGTTCCTATAATTTTTGCTTATTTGATATACCAAACCTACCAAAACGTAACGCACTCTTTAATCTCTGATTACTTCTAGTCTAAGCTAAAAACTCCCAAAAATATTTTCAGCCTAATATCAGCAGTGAAATAAGAATATTCAGCCTGGGCAAGGAAAACAATATTTTTATTTTAAAAGGTGTGTATAGCGGAGGCCATCTCACTCGTTGAGTGAAGATGGCTGGTCATTGGACTTGTTCATTTCTCTCATGTTTCTGCACTTCGACTGCATGCCTCTCAATCCATAAACACTCAAAAGAGTGCTACCCCGTTATTTTGTTAACCCGATGCTTTGTAAATAACCCATATGCATTAACAAGAACAACGAAGGTCAATATTTAGTTCGGGCAATCGTAATTCCGGTTAATGCAGAGTATTTTTCTGAAAACAATTTTCTTCAATGAAACGTTAACATATCTGGAAAAAAAAGAAGAAATTCTTACTTCGGTGTTTATTAAAAAGTTTAGTTCACTTCTACGTTTTAACGTCACCTTAACTCCTGATCAGGGTCTATGACATCCGTACTGAAGAAACCCTCATGATTACCAAATTCTATAACAAAAGTAGACGACCCGCTCAATCTTCAAACACAGTTCTAACCGTTTCAGTGTCATATTTCCTCCAACCGATCGCTTTTAGTAAGGGTTTTAAATTGTGATAAGAATGCATACTTTCATGAGATACTGCAATCAACGGTGTTAGTGTCAAGATCGGCCAAGCGCAGCAAAGTTCAGAAGAAAATAACTAGAATTTGAAACGTGGTACTCCATTCTTCTGTTTTATCCCTTTTACCGAAATTTAGAAAAAAGGAATTAACAAAACCCTAAGAACCCTGTGTTTACATCGTTTTTATAGTTGGTGCCGTTTTGTTTGGGACTTTACAAAAAGATTCAGTACATTTTTACCCCATAAACAGCTAAAGAACCTCACTAAATCCTGTCCACTTCCTGACCTGCTTGTTCTTAACTTGCCTTTCGTCAAGGGAGAAAAGAAATAATCAAACAGAAAAGATAGTTGGTAAAATCTGAGCGAAAACACGGACACATTTCAAGAATTATAGTATAATACCACGTAAAACGTCGACTTCAATATGTTTAGATACTTTAGTTATGGTTAGAAGGGGGGAATGGTTATGAAGCCCGGCAAACATCAAAGGAGCAAACCAAAGACGCCAAGATTTATGTTGGAAGGCCCACGATCGTGCACAATCTTTTGTTTTGGGCTCATACACTATGCATGAATTACGTAACCAAAACATTTCTATCGGTTAGTCTCTCAGTCAAAACTAAACAGCTATTGTGTTTGTGCGCGGTCAAGGACCAAAATAGAGAACAAAAACATTCAACAAAGAACTTTGTCGAGTTTCATAACCATTCCCCTCTATTAACTATGGTTTAGTAAGGTAGAAAATTGTCAAGTGCCAAACAGAGTTAAAAGTTTAGATCAAAAAGTAACAAGGATCGTTTTCACCGGGGACACTGGCCAAAACTGGATGTGATCAATTTTAATTGACGCGGTTTTAAAACATAATGATAAAAAAGTCTTCTGAGATGTGTTAAGTGTGTGCGTGACAAGAAATACCAAACGAAACTGGATGTATATCAAGCTGGGAAGTTCGCCAGTTTGTTGATATTAAAAAGAAGCAAATCGGTCTATTGTGAAAATGGGAAATAGTTTGAAGAGGGGAGAGACCTTTCGGACCACACAGGTCATTGCTCATACTGGTGCGCCTCTGAAAATTACAATAACACGGCCACAAATGATTATCTTTTCATGGTAGGCTCAATGAAGGTTTTAAAACGATACTCCAAAGCATAATTTTTAGAGGGAAGTGGTTATGAAGCCCGGCAAACATCAAAGGAGCAAATAAAGATGCCAAGATTCATGTTGGAAGTTCCCCAACCGTGCACAATCTTTCGTTTTGCGTTCATACAATATGCATGAATTACGTAACTAGAACGTTTCTATCGGTTAGTTCCTCAGTACGGAGTAAAAAACTATTGTGTTTTGTGCACGGTCAAGGCCAAAAACAAAAGGACAAAAACATCCAAAAAAGAACTTTCTCGGGTTTCATAACCATTGCCCTCTATTAGGTATGTGTAAAAAACCGGAGGTTTGTTTATACTATGGGGCTGCGATGTTATTTGTTGTACATTCTTCATATTTTTTTATTTTGCCGCTATCTGCAAATGACAACCGTATTGCTTTCTTGTTTGTCAGTGTGCATGCTCGAAAGACGAATAATCTGTGGTGATTAAGTTTTACGTATCCCGCTCTATTTACACTCGGGAGTCTCAACATCGAAAATCAAGCGCCACCCAAGGGCTGGACCAAGTCAAAATACAATTGCACCCCGCTATTACGAATTCTTTAGGAAAACAATTTAGTAGTTTGGAATAACAGATAGTATATGAAGGTCAAATCCTAGGGAGATGGTTTTGAGTTCGAAATAATTTGGAATTCGAAACAACCGACTTCGAATAACTTGACTAAACTGGTTGCAAAAACTCTTTTTATATTACGTTAATGAGAACAAACTGAGTCTCCGTCAAAGACAGGTAGCACTAAGGGCCTACTCTGTTCTTCGACTCTCAGTATTCAGAAAATGTTCAGTGTCCAGAAAATGTAACAAATCAATTTATTCTAGAAGAGTGCCATAAAATAAGTCGAATTTCAAAAAAAAGTCGAGAGTGTTATCTCACACGGAGTCTAACACATGCTCGGTAAAGTTTGCAATATTTCCCGGCAGACGTTTCATACAATTTTGGCCTGTATCTACACATTGGAAATTAACCTTCCAAGCAGACGTCAGTTCTTTACGCTCAGCACACTTTAAAAGGTCCGTGAAACTGTCATTTGTCATTGAAACTTTGACCTCAATTCATTGTAAGATATGGCTATAAAAGTTAACAATGGACTCAGAGTAACGATGTTTTCCAGCAGTGGCTATTAGTGATCTTACTCTCCTAACCGACAGAGAAGAAACCAAAACATGGTATGTGGTTACTAGAAGGGTAATCGGACACTCGTTAGATATAAAGTTTCTTCAGTCTTACCCCAGCGATAAGAAGTTAACTGTCGTTTTAAGTCATACTTTATGTTATTTTCACTCTGTTGAAGAAACGAATTCCGTTATTTATCCTAGAAGTTCTATTTATAGTGTGCGTTGTTTTAATTGAGAAATCGCACGGCGGGTACAAGATAACAACGTGTTGTTGTAATTGCCACGAGGCACTTGCAAAGTTGAGTTGAAAACGGTGCAAAATCCCCTCCAAAGAAAAATTCATCTATCGTTTACAGAGCCATAAGGTAGCCTTTAACTAATTCACTGCAAGGGAGTCCACAAATATTCGGGAAGAAAAAAGAATTGCACTTGAACCCTGTAGTAGAAATTCACAACATTTACGAGCCGATCGCGGAAGCGTGCTGACAACATATCGACATGATAAAGGCATGATTTCGTTGCGCGACCATTCCTGGAAGAGCAGCACATCTCCTGAAGCAGTGCAGGTAATTTAAGATAAAGTAAAGTAGCGGGTGTAGCTTTAGTTGGATATCCAAAATAAAGATACTGAAAAACACGAATACTCACAACAGCTTTGAAATACGATGCGTTGAATAACAAAAACAAAAGGCGGATAAAATACTATTGGCTTATGCCATCAAAGAGTACGAGCCATATCAAGGGACCTCCACCTACGCTTAAACCAGTTCATTAGGTGTATTCGAAGGATCAACTCGACGCTGAAATTTGCCGAGAACGCCACGAAGATGCTATATCTGTTCCTTTTGCTTTTCGCCTCCCAACTTCTCTTGGCCAGCCCATCCATGATCACAAATGAACAGACTGAGAACGGAGTTGAGACTGTGTCCTCGGAAATAAGCAAAACGGGATCACAATCCACTGATCCAAAGGCACACCCCTTTCTGATTACGGAAGGACCAAAAGCTCCTAGTAAAGCCTCCTCGTTTGGACACTATCAAGCAAAATGTAGGCGAAACAACTTTATTTTATTAACTAGTCTAGAAAAATATACCTTGGTTTAACCCATAGTGTTAAATAAGTCAGAAATATGAGATTACCTTCGCTGAAGTATGGAGGTGCAACCATATTTTACATGATTGTAGATATTTTCTGTTATTTTTCCTTCCTGATTTCACTTAATTAAATAGGTGTACTAGACTTTGTCAGGAGCCACAAACACGGAATTGAAATCTCTCAATAATAATGATCATTCTTCATCTTAACTAGCCAGTGACAACCATGCTGAAATTTCCTCAAGTGACCGAGCAAAACGCAACAGTCCCCCAAAAAAGGCCAAACAAGCAGTTACTGGCTGCCGAAAGGAGGACTTGCTCGTCAACACATCAGATCTTGGCTTGTCTGCCAAATTTATTAGACCTGAGACCTTTAACGCCTACCAGTGCAGAGGCAAGTGCTCCGTAACACAAGGGAAGACGTTCACACCTCACTCACTGCTCGAAGCTTTTGTGAACAAGAAGGGCATCAAAACCGATGGCGATGGATGTTGTGTTCCCACCAAACTGCGGCCGCTCTCTGTCATTTATTACTTTGAAGAGCGTGGAATTTTCGAGAGGCATACTTTCCAGGATTTGATAATTGAAGAATGCGGGTGTTACTAAAAATTCTCGCGTCTGATATATTTGTGATTTTGGTGGCATGGTAAAAAAAGACCTAAAATAGTTTAAAAGATGAACATCATCATAACGGGACACAATAACTTGCTTACAATTTCATTTTTGGGTCATTTTCGATAGAACGCATCATGCTAAAATGAAGTAGCTGAATGGAAATAGGGTAGCGCTTACTAGCATGAGTTTTGTGTGTTGATTTAACCAGAGTGAATGTAATAACGAGCTTTAGCGATACCTTCAGTGACTTTCTTTAGCATTTGGCTTAGCCACTCCCGCTGTGAAAGTATACTATGATAAGGACTATATCTCTGTAGTTTACAGCAGTACACATTGTAGAAGATTAAACAAAGGTTTGCCACCCTACTGGGAGAAGTTTCGTCTTAAACGTATGAACCATTAGAAATTTACTCAAGCCAACCGAGTTACTGAAGAAAGACAAATATCAGTCAGGGAAGAAGAGTATTTTATTTCGAAAATCCATATAAAACACTAAAAGGGAATTGTGGAGAACAGGTACCTTTCTCCGACGTAGTTTTGTGGCCTACTACAGTATTTACGAGTTCGAAGTGTTGATGCAAACTTTTGCATAAGCGTCTTAAAATTACTGTGGCTTTGGGTGCTATTTATTTTAGGCACTCTTTCTCCTTTCACTCGTTGTTCGTCTATTATCCAAGAGGAAAAATATCGGGGAGATGGGAAAACGGTGACGTGTTTTTCATTGCTGACGAGAATATTTCTCAGTACTATGAACACACAATCAAATTTTATTTAGAGTTTCATAAGGGTTCCTTGATCATTTTTGGGCACCTCTGACATTTGCACAACACTCTAAGAAATATTAGGTTGATTAACTCTTAGCTTAAAAGTCGTCAGATTAATTTTCCCCGAGTCTGCCAAGCCAGTCATTTTTCTTCATTTCTGCTGGTAAATTATGAATGACAATTTTTTCCTGTCGAAGTAAAGGCACCAAATCATTTTCGCGACTGCACGATGTTTCACACTTGCGTTAGTTGTCTGCTTGCGTCATCCCAACAAGATGCCAAGTGTTCGATCTCGGCCTTTTCCGTAAAAACTAAAACATAGCATTTTAATTAAATAGCATTCATCTGCTCGGAATATAGTCACGGAGAAAAAAAGCGCTAATTTGAAATCAGTTCTCAGGTTGACGCATGTAAAATAAATCAAAGTGAGTGGTGCGAATCCTGGAGATGCGCATGCTTCCTACGTATGTTTCGAAAAATGGAGAAGGGAAAGAAAGAATAAGGACCTCACAGCAATTCTTCCGGTTTACACGGTTTCATCAAGAAGGTTCTCAAAAGTTAGTACTCTTTACGAAGCTATTCGTTTCAGGTATTCGGAAATTTGACGATTTTTTACTGCATGAAAATTCAGTATTTACGAGAAGTAGATGAAAACAGTTTCACATACGTATCTGCAAATGTTGACGTAGGTCCAAATATGTAAAACGCAACAGAAACACATTATAGTAAGCGCTTTATCAACTCGAATAACAAATCTGTTTTGTGTTTTGACTTAAGTAAGTCGATAAAACAGTTAATTTCCAACTCCTTCTTCTTTAGTATACTTGAAAATATAGGTCTTTTCACCTTATAAAATAATTCTATGAATTCATAACAGATTGGTTGACACGCCGCTTGTCTTACAAAAACATCCTTGTTAAGTTAATTATAAGTAGCTAATCTTGCTGTTGTGAAATTCCCGGTGACGAGGACCTTTGAAATATACTTTTGCCCCTGCTATGATTTTCCGGCAATCTTTCTCACTTTCGTTATTGAAAATTTCAATATTCGAGATCCACCCTTGAATACTTATTTCAACAGATTCGAAAAAGGGAATTTACAAATGCATTTGTGCATATAATTATTTGAGAGAGTTTCCCCTATCATCACAACTAAATGCCTGATGTTCCATCACTTAACATCGCTGAACACATATCACTACACGACAGGAAAGCTAAGAACATGTACCGTTTTTCGTTGAAATCGAGCTCTGTCCATGGTAACCCGTCTGCTTCGCCAATTTTGAAATACAACGGTGATACCAAAAAAATACCATACATTACACCACCGAGGACTACCTTGACCTAAGATTTCGCCCCTGGCTGTGTGAAGAGAACTGAGAAGACCTGCTTTGTCTAAAAAACTAAAAAAATAATTAACCTTTTGGGCCGCTTGCCAGGCCGCTTGCAAGACGCTCGTTTGAACTCCATTCCTGACTATAGGTAAGGAAACCAGGAATTGCCACTCAAAAATATAAAAAATCAAACCGGCAAGTTTAAATTTACGCAAATCAACCTCAACAGTGTCGATAGATGGGGGGATTTGGGGAGTTTACTCTAGTATAGTTTAGCAAAATTCAGCTGAGCTAGCTCTGGTATAGGCTAAGGGTTCCATGGTCCCAGCGGCACATCCCCACCCGGAAATTCCAAAAGTACCACTCCCCGGGGGTTTGAACTTGCGCGAACAATAGCGTCTTGTTTGGTTTGTTTTAGCAGTGACTGTTTCAAACGAAAATGACACACGCCCGACGTCCGCTACCACAAAGAATTCACTTTCATTTCTCATCGTGATTTGTACGTGACATAATTTCGACAGGTGACTTTCATTAGAGGTTTTCTCTCCTTAAGACATTTTTCGTTCTCGATAGTTGACATCATAAAATTAACTGTCCTGTCAAAGATTAAGGGCACCTTACGTTTATTCTCGAACGGCCGGGTTTTTTTACCACTTGACTTGTGCATACACATACAGCGGAGAACACGTTTTGTGTTATAGGTGAAGCACTTTAAGCAGTTAAGACCTTTGTAAATGATACCTAGGCTTAAATAGGTCATTAAATTCACGATGTGCTTTTCATCCTGTTACAGTCCAAACATTCAGTTTTAAAACAAGAGTTACAACTTCCTGCGTGGCAACTGATAACGCCTCTATGCTTACCGCAACCGCACGTAAAGCACATGTTATCGTACGCTGTTTAGGACTCCCGCGACGGACCAATCTACATGTTATGGCGCTGTCTCCCAGCTGTCATAGTTGATACGTATCTCGATTACAACATAGAAAGTAAAGTATATGAAGCTAACGAACACAGCTGCATTGTTTGTTCCCACTGTTCCGAGCTAAAAAGATCTGATCGAAAGAACCGTGCTAGAAAAAAATAATTTAATAAGAATAACTTAAGTGCCTGGTTTGTTGCGTGCAGTAAATATCTACGCATGACGTATGTTGACATTCAGTTTCCATTTCAAGGATAAACAGCAACTTATAGTTTGTTTTTTTAATTCCAAAACTTTCCGAAAGGCGTTCGAGAATATGCCAGATAAGATCGACTGAAACGAAAACAGAAAGGAAAAGGAAATCTAAAAAATAAATAAATAAATAAATAAATAATAATAATAATAATAATAACCAACTAACGCGAACTAAGCGAATCCCATTGGTTTAGTACATCATACTAAATCAGTCTCTTTGAACCAGTTTAATGGAGTATTCGAAGGATCGATTGGACGACATTAGAGACGTTAGCACCATGACGATGCTGTGTCTAGTTTTCTCGCTTTCCGCCTCGCACCTTTACTTAATAACTCCATCGGATATCGGAAAAGTACATTTTCAGAAAAGAGAAGGACGTCCTTTGTCGAAAATGAAGACAACTGTATCAGAAACCACTCGCTAATGAAACTCTCGCTGAAGAAAGACAACGGTATCAAAACCGATGGCGACACAAGTTGTGTTCCTACCTAACTACGACCGATGTCTTTCATTTATTTCGTTAAAGAGCGTAAAACATTTGTGACGGCCACTTTTCAGGATATGATCGTCGAAGAATGCGGATGCTACTAAATGTTCGCGCGTCTAATTCATTGGTGAATTATTGAAAACTAGGACACTTTTAGTTCATTTTAATGTTTTGTTTTTTTATGGCCGGAAGGTAGCACTAAATATGAAATTGTTTACTGGCATAAGGTTTGGGGTTTTACAATCGTCACTAAAAATAGGAAATATAATTTATCTATTTTTATTTTTATTTTTTTGATTTGGTACACAAACAATAAAAAATAGAATTACGGTACAATGATTCATAAATTACAAAAATTGATATGCAAGATTACAATGAAGAAATAAAACTACAATTTATATATTAAAGGATAGAAAACAAAATGGCGAGGGAACCTAATAAAAACCACGGAGCTAGTAAGCTTAGATTCCCTCTCAAGAAATACCAGATCACTAAGTTAGATCAAGTAATTAATTAAAAGCCTTACAACGATGAGTTAAAGCGATGCCCCGGTTAACATCTTAATTTTTTTTTTTCTAGGTGGTGATCAGGTCAATTTCAGCGTTAAGCAATGGCATTTTTAGTATTAACTGAATCGAAATTACTCTATATGTTTGCAGTAGTTCACATTGTATAACATGAAATTGTGATGAATGAACTAAATAAAGGGTTTGCCAAGAGAAACTCTTTGGATAGAAAATTGTACATAAGAAAAAAACTAACACATGCACGGTGACAATCTGGCAAATGTGACCCTGCATTATAATATTCGCTATGGTAAAAATCTTAAAGTAGCCCTTTTACCAAAGATTGAGAACCATAACAGAAAGAAAGCCATATAGCATAATGCCATTATGTTAAGCTGAGGCACTTAATTCCGATGTTTTGTGACCCACTTCACATTGGAAAATCTTCCACACCTTCACTTTTACCTTGAGAATTTAGTAAATGTGTAAGAACTTTTCGACTGTACTGATTTAAAAACCAAATACCAAGGATACGAGAAATAGGTGGAAGGGTCTACATCTGAATTTCGTTTTACTGTCCAAACAATTCCTTTGCAATTTTTTTTTCTTGAAGTGTTTTCTGGTATTTATTCGGTTCCAAGTAGCGCTATCATGGTAAACTCATCGCCTAAAAGCGATGTTTAATATTAGTTTTAATCCACGCATCAAAATTGATTAGGTAGTTTTCCTACGAGTCTGCATCAGTCACCACCTTTTCTGCCCAGTTGAAGAATGTGTGAAAAGCAGTTGACCGAATAAGTGGTCATCGCTCAGTATCGTTTTCGTAGCAATGCTTTATTTTGAATAAAGCAATCGGCAGTGAGCGCAGCCATTTGTTTTACTTCGATTTTACTGATTTGACAGCGAAAGAATCGCAATATTCAACTAAAACATTTCACGCGCCGCTCTCAAGAATTGAGATCAAGTCCAAAGAATTACAAGTCTACGGGGAGAGTTTCATTCGATTAATTCGTTTCTGTAGCTTGCTCCGTGGAAGGATGATGGCTTCGAAGGATTTTGCTTAACCGACAGTCGGAAATATTTAAACTCAGCTGACTACGCTTCAGTCTCAGTCCGGGGTCTCAGTATGCTGAGACTTGAAGAGATATGACAGGAATGGCTGACTCCACTGCACGAACAGAATCGTCTCAGTCGGCGTAGAATCGAGTCTCTGGACAAAACAAGCATGGCCAGTTAAAACTGAAGTAACCGAGTTACCTACTCATAGTCAAAACCTAGCCTCCCAATCCTGCGAAGCTATTTTGCTGTACCTTTAAGACGTCGACAAACGTGCGTGCTAATTTTTGCCACGAGCACCCTGCATTGAAAATTCTATCCATGTCGATACGTGGTTTGATTTAGAGATATGGAACGTCACTAAAATTTGTGGTGACCTGAGATATCAGCGTGTAATTCAAGCTTCACAATTTTAGGAATTTTATTCAGTCAATATCCAAGATTGTCCCGTTATTACAAGTTTGTTCTAAGGCCCTCCATTGTGGTAAACAAGCTGCTATTGCCGTGTCTTAATTACGTAACCAATGGTTCCTTCCCTTTTGGTGGGTAATAGTAACACAATTGTGCACTACATGTATTCATATGATGAAAGCAAACCAAACTGGATATATTCTGTCGTTCAAGTAGTTCCTGACAGAGTCGGAGAACTAATTCAGTACTGTCAGTCAAAGTACGCCATCATTTGGACGGAAATTCTTAGCTTGATGTTCATTGCAGAAAACAGTTGTCTCAAATGGCCCTGTATAAATCACTCACAGTCAAGGGAATCTGCAAAGTCTTCGTAGAAACCAGGTTCGGATAAAAACGATAACCGGTAAATCTGGAGTCGCAAACTCATATAAATTGTTGCTTTTAACGCAGTTTTAAATCTGACAAGTCACGAGCCGGACGAAGCCATGTTTTAGGCTTAAGCATTGTCTCTGAGAATACAGTCGACTGAAGCCGATCCGCAGTACTATTTACTACCTCACAGTACTTTATAAGACCTGGTGTTGTTCGCATTGTATTGCAAGACTTCACAGTCCAAGTTCTTGGGTCACTTGAAGGCATTCACTGTAAACAACTCGAAGCAGCCGAAAATCTGCGAATAATCAAGCACAGACACCTTATCTGGAACTCAGCCTTGTGTGTTGCGATTATTCACCGGCTGGACTCTGAACCGTGGACATTTCTTTGCTGACTCAAATGACCTATGTGTGTTTAAATGGATGGCGTATTAAATTATATACCCGTATTAAAGATCATCCTGAGCTGAGTGAACTGATCCTCCAGGTGAGCTTGCCTACAATTTTGTAGCGCGATCAAAAAACGCACCATGTTTTTGTGCCGATTTCATTTGCATCTCAAAATCTGCTGTTCTTTTACAGAAAATTCTTGTCTGAAGAAGCTTAGCAAAAGTTATCGTTTATTTGAGACAGTCTGAGTGAAGTCTCAGAAAAAAGACACGTCAAAAAAGATCGCTCGTCAAACGTGCTAACCAAACTGAGAAGAACAAGGAAAGGTTCAGCCAGACCTAACAGCAAATTGCTCATTTTTCACCACGATTCCTCAAAATGCTTACTAGATCTTCTACTCTTCTGGTCCGTTTCTTTTTTATATTTTCTAACTGTTTCGGTGATGTGGACTTAAATGGACAATCGGTTGCATGTCGATGCCTGCTTAGCCTGCTTTGTTTTGAAGACGAAGCAATGTGCAATTTGTGAAGGCCTCAAGGTAAGCGTGTCTCAGGTTATCTTTCCAAATTTAATTCACTATAATTTGGAAGCGAAATTTAATGTAATTTTAAAGAGAAAAATAACGATATTGATGGTGAAATGGGCTTTATTTTGTAGTTTTGTGGCAAAACTGAGCCAAAATTCTTTACTGAGCTACGAAGAAAACTGTAGAGCTACCAGGCTATAACTTAAATAAATAGTTTAGTGTCAAGCGTATCATAGTATCAGACTGTAAAGGTTTTGATAAAGGTTTCTGTTTCTGATATAACTCTTGGTTCGTTGTTTTCTCTTCGGCTCTATCTTTCAATTTTATGGTACGATTACATCGAAGTGTAGCTTTAGTTTATGTGGAAGAAGAGTAATTGTATTCGGAACTGTCATGTCTAGAAAAGGAAATAATTTGCAACGTACGAAATAATTCCTGTACTGAGAGGCTTTGGAATTACAACTGCAGAAATCATGACCCCGAATGTTTAGCTCATATAAACTTGAGCATTTGCTTCGCATGTTAAAATACCTAACTTTCCCCACTTCTCACACCTCACAAAATGAAATTTATTCCCAGCTCAGTGATGTCGTTCTGTTGAGGCTTATACAGCTTTTTTCGATGCAGATTTTTGTAAATCCTGAATATTTTTCCTTTCTAGTAATGCTGAGACCTCTTATGTTTTCCTTCAATAAAGTTGAAATTGTCACTACTTGTCTTGGATCGTAGCCAGTTGGCACGGGATAGGTCCTTTTGCTTGATACCAGGATTGATACTGGGACATATAGTAAACAAGGCCTGGAGGCCTGAAGACCTTGTTTAGTAGTTCTTGTCATGGTGGTTAAGTTTGTGCCCCCAAACCTATGAAACACAAGAATTTTATTAAATACACTGAGACCACTGAATGCCAACTACTGCAACACTTCCCAGTACTCAAAACATTCATCGTCTGCTGTAGGTTTTGTTATTGTCTTCAGATAGACCTATAGGCCCAAGAACTTGAGCTTGTCTTCCTGTTTATCTCAACAATGCGGTGGTATACTGCTTTTGTTGAATTGCTTTTTGTCTTGAAACTCCATTAGATGATTTACCACTTATTACAAAAATGAAAGGCAAAATGAGACATGGCACATCTAGCTCGTGTAAATGCATATCTATAAACTAAAATGAAAGAAGTAGCAAATTAAACCCAAGTGTACACATTCAAATGATTTAGCTTTTTATCACTCACTCACAGTCGGCAAAAAGTTTCTTTTTAACAGTTAGTAAATTCTCAACCGGTATTTATAACTTTATCAACCGGTATTCATAACTTCATTAAAGATTGATTGATTCATCAAAGAGTAAAGTTGAGTGCTTTCCAAACTACGTACGTGTAAACAGATCTAGTACGAAGAAATGTATTCTGCTATTGTCGAAACATTTAGAAAGGCACCGACCTTTACCTAAACACTTTTTAAGAAAAAACAAAACTGGCGAAAGTTCAAATGAGGCCCAAAAGTACTGTGAAATTGATGTTAAAATCTTTAAATAACAAATATACTTTTCAAGAACACTAAACAAAGGTTACATAGTTTCACATAAACATTGATTTCTCCTAAGGTTTCCGTCTTAATTATAGTTTGCGGAGTAGCAATGCCAGTTATTTTGCAAGCAACTGAAATTGGTTATTCATCCTGGTAACATTCAAACATAATATCGGGAAATTTGCATACGCTCAAAAAGCAATAAAATAAAAAAAAGCAGGATTCAAACAACCTCGAGACAAGATACAATTAATTACTTTAAAGAGTCAAATACACAACTTAAACGCTCAGCCATGCTCTTTTCTATGTTTTCCAGCCTGTAATTTAAGGACACAGTTACTTCTGAGGGACATCAGCGGCCTAATTGAGGACTAAACGCTTATGACAGTTATACTGCACTCGATCACCCATTTGGCGAAACCTCTTGTATTACCATTCGGATGAATGTTATTACGCAGTACCTTCGCGTTGTATTTGTTGTTGTTTTGGTGTTCGCAGAAGCATTTTTTTAAGTTTTAAGCGTGTCCAGTCGATCTTACGAGTATTAAGTTTAACCTCGGCGTTAGGCATTGTCAAAATGGAGATAACGCCAGCATCGAACAAGGAACCAAAACATGACTTGCGTGTTGTGTCTGCTTTATCATAGCAAACAAAAACCACTAGCTTCGCCACCCGCGCTCTCAATTCAAACAAAGGACAATAAATTGCATGTAAGATAATGCGCTGATATTGTTCAAAACAAACTGCCTTACCTTTCAGAATTCCTCCAAAAACTGTTGCTTCAAAACACAATTGATACTGGACCGAATCATGAAAACATCTCTGCGTGTTCGGTGGTAAGGTATGAAGTTGCATGCTATCAATATTATGACGTCATCATGTCGTCATAATTTTAAACCTCTTTTAAATCTTGTTTTCCTCACTGTGCCTACGTTTTCTTCGGCTTGTCTCCGAAAACCCATTTTTTAAGAGCTAAAAGGGCCTGTTGTTGTTTGATGTTAACTGTCGATAGCGTAATGAATGATAAGGAATGATATGGAATGATATGTGTTCCGGTGAAGCACTTGCATTGGTAAGGCGATAACTGACAAGTGAATGTGATCGGGGAAATCTCCATTCACCTGACAAAGTCTCAATATTTTTCTTTTTATTATTATTATCAATTATTCAGTTTGGGTTGCCCAGCTTACACACAGTGTATATTGATGTTGAAAATGAATAATTTCGCAATTTTTATCACGACGAACGAAAAAACTACCGGAAAGGCTTCCATTCTATGGCGTTGAATATTGATTCGTCATAATTACAGTCGTTCTGGGGAGTGGGACTTTCATGGAAGGAATCAGACAGATCACCACTGTCAAATGAGCTGATCGACCGCGACGGACCTCACCGCCGCTTTAATGCGTTCCTCTTATTTACTTCGTACATGATAATTTGACAATTAACCCCTGCCGAAATGTTGTTCCATTTAACATCTGAGTTTCAAAGCATGAAAATGAACTTCGGGCCCGGGTTTCCGGTTTCTCAAAAGACGTTTAATGCACGCATAGTTAGTCCACGTCAGAGATAAAAAGTCTTTTAAGGTTTTATTCCCACAAGCCAAGGTAACAAAAGAAACAAAGAAAAACTTGCTGTAAAATACTGAAATTACACTGGTTATGTCCGCTTTTCTAGAGAAAGCCATCAGCTTCTTATTGCTGAACATGTTATGTTGTGTTTAATGTAAGTTATCTGCCTCTGACAAAACAGGATAAACCCACGACCCGTTTCCCATAAATAGCAACTTTTCTGTTGGTGCAAAGGATAAAGAATTCTCGGCAGTTGTAAGGTTATCATGCTCTGCGGTACGTCTAGTTGTTTGTTCAGGACATTTTGCCGCGATGTTTTTTCGACAACAATTAATTAACAATCCAAAAGTCACGTACCCAAACTATAAGATTGAATGCATTAGCATGAAGATTTAAATAAATATATTCACTTCCAGTTAACTCTCGTAAAAAGTCCACGTAAGGTTAAACCATGTAATGATTTGCCGCATCTCACTTTCACGCAGATTGATCCATTGTTTTTCTTTGGAGAATGTAATGCTCAGTTCAATATATGCTGAATTCATGATGAATGACAAACCTTAAAGACTCGCCATTCATAATGAATTGACACATTTCAGCTTTAATCACGTGAGCGGAGTTAAAATTCGGTTTGTATGCACTTTGGCCTTCCTCGAACACACGGGCCATATCTGAAAAGCGCATGGTTGTCTATCAGAAAAATATTCTTTAAGTAACTACTTAAGATTCACACTTATTTGCAAATCCTGCAGCAGCTCAAAAGGAGAAAAAAAGATATTTTTCTTTTTGTATTTGTTGGATTATTGAATTGAGAATAGCTCCCTGAATAACAACATCAGCTAGCTTTATTTACGTGACCATAAATACTTACTGTGTTGCAAAAGCTTTTGTAAACTAAAACTAAAAGTAAAATTGCCGACATAGTGACGTACTCTCCTTTCTTCATTTCAAACTTGGTCTGGCGAGCCCGACCTACGTTTGACTCGTGAAGTTTATTTGAGCCCTGTGCTGGAAAGAACGGTTTTTATTCAGTCTTTTGACAGCCACAACTTGAAAAATGCTCACGGATTATTTACCAGTCTGCCTTGGAGACCCTTAGTTTATTTAGAAGGGGCATCGATAAAACACGGTAAGCTTGTCAATAAGTGCTCTAATAATAAACATCCGTCTTGCCCATAGAGCCCTCCAGCCTTTTGTTCCAAGGAAAAAAGAGATCCAGAGCCCTGAGGGCATTTTCTGTTACAGTTTATATGTCTATCATATCAAACATTTATTGTTTTTTTAAACCCACCAATGCTGAACAACCGATTTGCCCACAAAAACTCGTTTTACCTGATTTCGGTATGCTCGATTCTAGAGTTCTTCTCTTTCGGGACGAGAATACTCGGCTTCGTTCATAGTGGTCCTAAGGAATATAAACTGGAGCATTTTCCTTGTTTGTGTCGAGTTATAGAAACACGAGCGAGAGGAAGTTTCGGAGAACAAGCAATGAGCCGCACGCACGCGGATGCTTCCACAGCCTTGCTAATCGTGAATAGCGCCATTATCACAAACATTTTGACTCTATGTAGTCATTGGATTCAGCGAATATAATTAAAAGGATGCAACACTTTCAGACGATGAAAATATTGTCATAGTCACTGGAATATGGAAGGGCACCAAAATACAAGTTTAGAAAGAACGCACAAAGCAAAATGGGCCAAGTATGCCAAACTGTTTGGATCTGAAAAATCTACAAAATCTTAACTGACAAATAATAGGCATTTAACTGTCCAGCAGAAATCTCATTAAGCGCCCAAATTCTAACACGTTGTGTTTGGGTCCCAAGGAAGTTCGGGGTTCCAGAGCTCCGGACGCAAAACAGCGGAGCTCCAAGGTTTCAACGCCAGGGTTTCAACGGGGCTCCAGAGCTCCATAACACCTACTCCGCTGTTCAGACTGTTGTCCATTAGACTGCAGTCCCAATATTTACCCAAAATGAAATCAGGGAGTAATTGGAATAAGCAATTTAGCCCTTGTCTATCTTTCTGTTGTCTTTATTTACTAGCGTAAACAGAAAACGTAATACAGAAATGGCGGGAAAACTCACGCCATATCTCACGTGATGTCAGGTGATTCCAAGCTCAATAGACACACGTTTCAGGAGGTCTTTTCTAGGCGATCCTGACTCGCCTTTTATGAGATGAAGGGTAATATAAACGTGGATAATGGAATTGTCTTGCACCATACAATGAAGGGGAATCGTATCCTACGGCTTCTGCCATCCACTTCCCTCTGTACTATAGAGACTACCAAGTGGCGGTACTAATGGTTGCTGCCAAGCTAAAAACTTCGCCTTCAACATATTTTTTTCTGTTTTTAACGAACATTCACAGCAATTTGACGTATGTTCGTAACTGTCCAACTGTTCTTTGAACATAGAACATTTCAAACATGCCTATTGTTTATTTACACCTATTTATTTTACTTTTAAGGTCACGTTCAAGCATGTAATTCCTCTAATTCTAGACCTAAATTTGTTCGATAAAATCTCGTAAAGCTTGACTTTAACGTTAAAAAATAACGATAATCGACATTTTTTCAGAGTAGCTCCTAGGAAAATTGGCAAGATAACAGTGAAGTGTTTGGAAATTTTCCATTATTTTGACCTTGGTAAATAAACTTGAAAAGAGTACCAAACGTTTACGCGTTACATTGTCTCTCCCCACGTTAACGCGACCCCATGCATTACTCATATATCAACTATACCAATAAACAATGGGACTGAAACTTGCGTGAAAATATGAGCTGCAAATATTGCGAAGAGACTAAACTTCAAAGTGAGGTACAAAAGTTATTTTTCTTTGTTTCAGGGTTGGTTGTTGTTGTTTTTTTTAATATTATTTTTGTATGCCACGCGTGAAAATTGGAATAAAGCTTGAATAATGGAATATTTTCTGAAAAGTATATTGAATATGGGCTAAGTCTTAAGAACAGTGCAGACGTTTTTCAATCACAATGAGGCTACAGCGTTCATTTAAGATCCCTTAATACCTTTTGTTTGTGCTCACTGTAGCAGTCTATTATACCGATGAAACATTGGTAGATTTGATATTTATGACAGTGTCATTTTATATTTTTTCATACTTGATTTTACACAGGTCGAACAGAACAGTCGTCTCCCTGATCTTTCATCAGGGATATAAGCAGAACCACCACCAAGACGATGGAGTTGCTATTCGCTTGATCTCCATTCAAACAATCAGACGCATACGGAGCTAGCTCGAAAGTCAAACTTTTCCCAGCTCCGGTTGGTGCAGAAACAAACACATAGATTCTACGGACTAAAATGGCCTTCTTCTTATCCCGTTTTTGGCCGGCTTATACGACTAATAAAAGCAAGCTAAAATTTGCTCTTATTATTCGTATAAGCCGGCCATGACAGTATGATGTCAAGTTATATTCAGCACTGTTGGTAAATAGCTATTCTTCGATATGTAACGTGATGAATTATTGAAGCCCTGAGGATCATTTTAGTCCGTAGAATCTATGTCATTAGCAAATTATTTACAGACGTTCGTTTGATATGTTCAGTTGATATCTTAGTCACTTTAAAACAAAGTAAGCGCAAGCTTGCGAAGGCTTACGATAGCTTATTAATAAATTTACAGAGAGCACAAGACCGTTTAAATTAAATTCAGTGAGTGATTTTTATTATTATTATAAGCTTATGGTGAGCTGGCCTTGGCCGGTTTCAACATCCGTTATGGCAAGTTTAATTCGCTGTCAAATTCATCCCACATCGATTCTATCCAAAATATCCTCTTCTTGTTTACTCCACAGTGTGCATCAATGTCGAATTCGAAGAAAGCACGACATGAGGTTTACATCGCTCTATAGTTTCGTAATATGCAGACATCTTGCTTTTCTCTTTGCAGGAAGATAACCTCCAAGTTAAGCATAGCATTGTGTACTTCATCATTCTTTCCTTCATTGCTCATGGTTTTCGATATTTTCCTTTAACCTTCTGTAAGGCATTTCTTTCCTCAAACAAATTTAAAAACTCACAACTTCTTTTAGATGTACTTATTTACTCCCTTTTGTAGTGTGACACTCTTACTTCGGTTTGGCGTGCACTCATACGAAATTTTCTAGATTTTGTTTGTTCATTGCATTGGGCAGTCCTCTTATTAAAGATCAGCTTCTCGCTAGACACAAACTTTCAATCGACGATGTTCCTAAAGTACTGATTATTTTTTCTCAGCCTACCAGAAACTTAAGCACTTGTGGAATCAAAGCAGATGTATGGATGTTCTGTAGGATAACGCAATGGAAAGCGTTGCAGTAGATAACAAAAGGAAAAGCCGATGAAAGTTTGATTTCTCGTGGAAATACAGTTAACAGGCAGTCCTTTTCGTAATCAGATTTTATGCTATAAAATACATCGATTGTAAGTTGTTTTGTAATGAAAATTAGACACAGATTTTGCCTTCTTGGTCTACACTGTGGGATAGGATTAGGATTTAAATAGGATTTTCAAAGGAAATCGTGAAGAATTGCTGACTTAAATTAATTTTAATCGGAATCAATCCCCAAACAAGCACCATGACAGCAAAATACATCATTTAGTCATGAAAGAGTCGCTGCACTTGATGAATTGTCGTTGTCGTTGTTTACTCCACGAACAAAAGCTAGCACCTAAGGTGGCTGATATATGGATTTTATCGAGACATGAAATAAGGTAAAGGTGTTAACAACAGTGCAGCACGCTTGTACCGTTGCGGTTATGTCCTATGTAGCAGACATGTCCTCTGACGTTATGTGATATACGGGGCCAGTCATATCATGCGTTCTATCTAATAACACGCAGCATAAGACTGGCAACTAAACTCCGTTGCAGTTCGGTCTTCGAGCAAAATTGATTTTTGGAGGGGTAGCGTACGGAAGCAGTATTTGACTTTGTATGTCTTTACTCTGAACCAGAGTGACTCTGAACGTAAATATG
>Ga0126338_10000615_pt1 | contig 20154 bp, 11 predicted proteins | sample OrbCmetagenome_2_FD_92529 | JGI IMG/M metagenome (GOLD analysis project Ga0126338, IMG submission 92529) | Coral microbial communities from Petempiche,Puerto Morelos, Mexico - Orbicella C C metagenome | ecosystem: Host-associated > Invertebrates > Cnidaria > Coral | place: Petempiche,Puerto... | reverse complement strand
TCTGCCAAAAAAAACACCCCACCGTAGAAATTGTCACTGAATTTTACATACTGAAAGAGCTTTTGGGGGTGAAAGTTGACTGTGACCAACCCTCGGAAGGATGAAATTTCTAAGAAAAACCACTCTTGGTATCGAAATGGGGGTGAAACGAGAAGATTAAAAAGCTTTATACCTCAATGTTAGGGTTAGGGTTAGGGTTAGGGTTAGGGTTTAGGGTTTAGGGTTAGGGAAATTCCCTTTTTGCAAGAGCCTAACTAGAAACCAAATCATTCTGCACCCTTTCGAAAGAATGTGATTATCGTCGATTAAGGCTCTATTCAGACGCCGTACTTTCACGAATCTAATGCATTAATTGTATATCGAATATATTTAAGCAGTTCTGCTCAGAACTAGAACTACATTAGGACTGATGCGCAAATTTTCGGCTCGCGTCTGAATACAGGCGTAATTTTGTTAATTTGAGTCGGCCCAATTTCGAATTAAGTTCGGCTCATGAAAAGTACGCCGTCTGAATTGGGCCTAACATAAATGAACGAATTTCGCCAGAAGTGTGTTCCTCCACAACTACTGAAAATCGAATTTCTAGTAAATAATCGGACCAAGCACATAAAATAAGCCCAAAATGTTCACCGAATTGACGAGACATAAGCTTAATCGAGTTTACGGCAGGGAGTCCGTTTATTGGCTCGCTGATTTCCTAAATTAAACGTAGCTTTACCTTCAGTGTAGCTAGTAAACTTGCAGGCTGTGTGCAGATCGTTGAAAACATTGAGAGGTTACCGGTTTGAATGGAAGTTGTCGTTTAGTCGAGTAGTCACTGTACAGACACTGTACATAAACCGCCATCATGGGTTTTTCTCAAAGATGCGCGCGCACTAGAAATGGCACGTGCTTCTCTCTTTAGGCCCGGGGAAAGTAAACAAAAGTCACGCAAGGTAAGAAATTTTCATATTTTTCATATAAACAAAAACCAACCGCCCCAGATCGGGTTCGCCTTGCCAAATTTAGTGAATATGGGAGGTTTCATAAGAATCCGTCGCAAACTTGCGGAAATATGACTCCCCAAACTTGCCATATTTTATAACGAAATATGGGCCATCGCGTGACCAGGGAAGTACATTTGTAAGAGAAAAGGGATCGCTGCGTGATACGGGATGAAGTGTTTGAAATTTTTCGTGACAAGTGAAAATACGAATAAAACCCCGTGAACTATGTTTCTTCACTTTCAAGAAAATTTTCTGTTTCTTTCACTGAATAATTATAATAATTGTCATTCTGTCTATTGAAGTAATCGTCTCACAAGACTCATTCCAGATTGGACCAAAATTGTAAAACTATTTTGCTGAATTACACAAAATTCTCTGGCTCTGTAAATGTTAAACTGGATAGCAGCCAAGAAGACAATTGTCTTGAATAAAAGGTTCTGGATAGGAGATGTCATTAGGAATTGTAATGAGATTGCCAGACGAAATAGTTTCACAACTAAGTACCAAATTAGAATATTGAAAAATAGCTTTGGCCAGTGAACTGAAGGACAAATCAAGTTGACATCAGAATACGGTCTATTTTTGCGAAACAACAACCTTAAAATTCTAAAATGAGCAAGGAATTTGCCCTGATTAGAAAACCGAATTACAAATATTCCCATATGAAATAAGGAAATTTAAAAAATGAAAAATTGAAACACCACAAATATGTACAATTAAATATTAGCTTTTGTTGCTAAGGGAGGGTTCATACTAATTTCAAGGGGTCAGTGGCTATGATGATGTTGCAGTGGGGTCACCATTTTCTTGAAGTAGGCTCGGAAGAGGGACTTTTGAAAATCTGGGCTTTCTACTTTACGGGAGAGAATCTTTGATCATGTCACTGTTTACAGTTTGCCTCATGAGCATAATTATATCAAATCCGAAGGAATAGCCATTGTAAACTAAACATAGCAAAAAGGAAATTTCACCAGTGCTTTTTCATTTCTGGTGTGCATTTATCTGTAGGCTGTTTTGGCATTTATGGTGATGTATGCTAATGAAGCAAAACCTGTCAACAGTGATTTTCCCATTCTATGTCAAAAGCTTTAGACCGATGAACTACAGGACACAGCACTAAAATAATTCACTTGTATTCTTCAATAACAGAGCACTTTGTATTACATGTCTAGCATTGAAGATGGCTTGTTAGGGAAACAAACAGCTCCTAGACACAGGATCATTCAAAGTTGAGTCTGCCAATACTAGGCTGATGAAAATGGTCTCATAGAGAAACATAATTCCCACTTCATGAAAATGTTTTAAAAATATTTTGTTGTTCTGACAGAAACTTTAAAGCAGAAATTTTCCATAGCTAAATGTTCACACTCACAGTGAACGGGAGTCAAAAATTGCTTTACGATGGTGTTCAATAACAGAGCACTTGTGTTACATGTCTAGAATTGAATATGGCTTCTTAGGGAAACAAATCTCACTTCATGAAAAACATTGTTGTCTGGCAACAGCTCCTAGACAGAGGATCATTCAAAGTTGAGTCTGCCAATACTAGGCTGATGAAAAAGGATTCATAGAAAAACATAATTCCCACTTCATGAAAATGTTTTAACAATATTTTGTTGTTCTGAAAGAAACTTTAAAGAAGAAATGTTCCATAGTTAAAATGTTCACACTCACAATGAACGGGAGTCAAAAACTGCTTTATGGATGGTCCGTAGGCTCGTGGAAAGTCTGTAGCAATCAACTTTGCCTCTGGCAGGCTTCACAGTGATGGGTACAAGGGCACTGGAATCTTCCGTCCACCGACCTCCTTCCACCTCCAGTGAATAAAGTCCACTACCCTTGTGCTTATACCACAGGAGGGAAACTTGGTTGGCTGGCAACAGTTCCTGGACGCGACCCACTAAAACGGAAGGATCCTTTAAAGTCGAGTCTTCCATTACTAGCCCGACGAAATCTCCCACCGAAACATCTGACTGGTCACCAGAACCAGGTCTTTGTTCAGCACCATCGTGCTCTTCTTCCATTACTGCCTCTGCCTTTCTACGTGCAAATTGTACAGCAGGTGCCTTTTTTTGATTGGCTGTCCGCCGGTCATAAGTGCTTTGTGCCTGTTCCCGCGAGTGTCTAAGGGCAACCGCCAAGCTGTCCTTCATGGCATCATCACAATCGCTGAAAACACAAGAAAAAGATATGAGACTCTGATGGAAACATGATGGAAGATTAAATTTCCAACTGAAGTTTAGTCTGTAGTTTCCCTCTTTAAATTTTACCCAGACCATAATGTTTGCATGTTGTAATTGTATCCAATGTTCATTCATTGTTTTGAAAAATTGTCTAAAAATTATTCTGTGTAAAGTCTGGCTTGCCGTGATTAGCTCTTTGCTATTTGCAAGCCAGCCCATAAATACATACATACATACATGCATTCATACATTCATACATACATACATTTTATTTCAACTCGAATTATCAGAGTAGCACTATTGAGCTAATATCTTCGAGAAAGAATAGAATAAAAATACATAATTTTGGTTCAATTTAATTTTTGGATTGCCATAATTTTTTTTTTCATGACCTGACTGAAGACCACATTAGTGAGTGGAGCCTCCTGTATAAAGATTACTGTTATTATTACTATTATTATTATTTGCTTGTGCTAGTCAGATTGTCAATTTCCAGTAAAAAGGGCAGCATACCTTTGAGAATATGCCCAAGACACGAAGGCAGATCTCAGACCATTCACACTAACTGCGCAGCCCGTCAATTTCAAAAATAAGCCCCTGATATGCCTGGAAAATGCTCCGCTGGAGAAAGGTTCCCCCTTGATATTCTGAAATAACAGAGGTAGATATTAGACAATGACGACGACAATAACCACAATAATAGCGATTAATAACAATGACTTCTTTTTACTTCTTGTCTTAAAAACACAAGTTCCATTCAAGCAGTTTGTTTGTTGCAGGGGAATATTTGAAATTCAATGTGCACCTGTGATACACTTGAAAAATATATTCATTAAATGCAGTAGCCAAACCTCAATTTTTTACAGGGTTGTGGCTAATTGGCCCTTATTAGCAGTGCATTAGAGTAGAAATTTATTGCACTTGAACCCACCAAAAAGAGGAAGTCATTTTGGCTGTCGGGATTGCAGAGCTCTGGCCTCAGGTCTTTGACATACTGCTTTAGTAGCCGACACAGTTCTGTGTCCATCTGCAAGAGGGGAGAAGCAACGTTAGTCATTAGGCTCAAGCAGAACCGAAGTTATGTTGAAAGCTCCCACAAAAAAACTTAAGCAGCAAGCTATGATTGTGATACAATGCTTCAGGTCATTCATTCTTAATATTCAATCTTAAACTTTGTATATTTTTAAATTTTTAATACTGTAATTAATTTTAGACTCCTTTGCTATTTTGTTTATTCATTTTAATTGACGTATTTTTTATCTTTTTTATTCCTTTTGTAACTGAAAAGCCCCTTTGGGGAGTTGCAAATAAAGTATGTATGTATGTATGTAAGTATGTATGTATGTATGCATGTATGTATGCGTGTATGTATGTGAACTTGGCCCTGCTTGTGTTTGCAACCTAGGACAGAATAGAGTTGTGGTTGTTTTCATTGTGCCTGTGAATCATAGCATCAACTTAAACAGTGCTGTTCACACTACTAACCTCCAACTCCACCTGATCATGCCCAGTGAACTTCCGTGTCTTGTACAGCTGGATGTGGATCGTGACTGCCCCAGACTGCTGCAGAAGAGCAACATTTCGCTCGGGGTAGTCAGTCGCACAAAACGGAACCTGCAGGTTTTCAGCATGCAAAATTTCTAAGGTCCGCATTTCCAAGCCACGAGATGGTGGGATATGTGTGTACAAGGCGATCAACAATAAGTCTGCAGCCTCACGAGCTCTCTGCCTTCTTCCCCTGGCAACCTCAAAACGGGACCTCTGCAGCCGGCAAGCTTCCAAAACCTCGTCCCTGAAATATGCAAGGCAGTCAGTAATACTGCACTGTAGAGAAACCTTGACATAAGCGGATTTCAGTTAGGTCGAGCTTTGTGCAATTGCTTGATTTTAGTTAATGAGGCAATAATAATTAGTGGAGCCTTGCATTTTGTGGTGGTGACAGGATCTTTGATTGACAGATAGTCAAGTCTACCTTAAAAATAATGTAAAATGCATACTTGTTACATCAAAAGTTAGCTAAAAGAGGTGCGAAGATTTGAGGCTGGCATCGGCCAGGAAAAGAGCGCAGACAGATGGCAGACTGTTAGCTAGAGAACTGCAGTCTTAGGCTTGCCTGGCGCGCGACAAAACCATAGCTGGGGGTGTTTGCCTTGATCAGACGGGGGGGGAAAGAAAGGTACTGTAAGCATTGTCCTACAACTAAAGTACCTAGAAGAAGCTACAAAGAGATGCGAAGATTTGAGGCCGGCAGTGGCTGGGGAAAATGTTCAGCCAAGTTCATTGATATAACAGCAGACATTCCGAATGAATAGTTTCTTGTTATTTGCCGCAGGAAGAAATATAAGATTTCTGGGTGCTAATTGTTTCAATTCATGAAATATCAATATAGAAAGTGCTGCTAAGATTTCTTCTTAGCTGATTCAGCACTGGTAGAGTTTAACAATATTTAAGTGTTTGAAAATTGGACTAGAATGCTCATGAAATTTAGAGAAAGTCATCACTCTCATTGCTCTCTTTTGTAAAATAAACAAAGGCTGGGTAGTTGAAGAATAAGTGTTACCCCAAGAAATTAAACCATAGGTTAAGACACTTGGGTTATATGAAGGCATAACATAGTTTAACCAGAATATCTGAATTCACATAATAACGAAGTTTAGAAAGAATCCCAATATTTCGCTTAATCTTTATAGCAATATAGCTTACTTGACTTTTCCGCGATAAATTAGAATCTCTTATAATAGCTAGATATTTTGTCGAGTGCTGTCGGTTTAAGTTTTCGCCATTTAAAGCGAGTGTGACACGAAAGGGTGAAAAAATTCTAATATTCTCTCACGCATTAACTTTTCTAACAGTTTATTGGATATCGAGAGAATAGAAACGGGACGATAATTATTTAGACTTGTTTTCTCAGCCTTTTAAAAAGCAGGGGTAACTTTAGCGATTTTAAATATACCTGGGACAATTCCAGTGGAAAAGGAGGCATGGAACATAATTTCTCGAGGTGCGGATGTAACGTGTTTGGTAGCTTTTAAAACGTGAATTAAGAATGAAATCGAAGCCATGGATAAGCACTGCCTTAAGGGTCTCAATCAACATAAGAAACAAGCTTTTCGAGCAATATGTTTCAACTAGCTCTGTACATTACCACACTAGCTTCAAACTTTACAGAAATGAAATTAGTCACTTGTTGAAAGTAAGCGAAAGCAATTATTATAATAATTATTTCCACGTAAATAGGTCCGATTGTAAGAAAGTCTGGAAGGGGATAAGACATGTTGTTCATCCGAAATCCAGATCTGGTTCCACTGCCACTAAATTACTTGTTGACGATGTTGAAATGATGCTTTTGACAATTTCTCAGCTAATACTGGATATGATTTGACAAAGAACATTCCTAGACGTGTAAACAGATCCCCCCTTCAGGATCTCAGAGTTCCATCCCAAGATAGTTTCTACCGGTTGGCCCTATGGTTATTCCAGGCAGCCAGTACTCTAATTTTTACTTTTCATGCTTTGATTGAAATCGCAGTTTTTTTCTTTAGCAAGAGTGAGTACAAATAAAGATTGATTATCATTATTACCACTGTAAATAAGACTTTTCTGCTGCTTGCAAAGACTGAAATTCTCTGAAAATGACTATTTTGGTCTCTTTAACTGCAATTTTTGTCAGATACTGAAGGTCCGTAGGTATGTATTGATGCTAATTTCTTTTTCTTTTTCTGGCAGATAAATGAACTGTTGAACTGCGCGGACGATAAAACAAGAACCAAGGATGTATTTCGTCGAATAATAAGCGAGTGACTGCGTCAGGCGATGTTCCCTTTGAGCTAACGTGCCAATTTGGGTACAGTTGTCAGCACAGAATCCATTTGAATTGTACTCAAGACTTGTTTCAAAAGTAGCAGGACTAGATTGGGCCAGAGTTTCTGCGCAAAATACGACAATCCTGTGGTCCCTGCTGGAATGCAATTCTATATTCTGTTCTAATTCTACATTCTATATCCTTAAGGCTAGTTAATGGCTCAATACCCCTCCACGTAGCTTTTACATTGTTGACATGGTGCGCGAAGTACTCATTAGAATAGAGTTTTATACTGACGTTCAGAATATGTTTTAGTTTGTTCCTGTCGATTTTATACCTAGAGCGACGAACTTGTGACTGATTTCTTATGTGACGAGTGAACAACTTATGGTCTGTTAGATCACAGACCAGGTTATCACTACTAGAAAAGAATTCATCAGAATTGAGGAAAATACGATCTATTAAAGTTGCTGTGCGATCAGTAATTCTTGTAGGCTGCAGAGGATGTGGTAGGAAATCATAGGAAACTATTGTATTTATAAATTCCTCAGTCATCTGGCAGTCTTCAAAGTTGACGAGATTAATGTTGAAGTCAGCCCTAAATGAACATGGCTCTTTTTCAGTATTTTGGTGTTTCTGTTGTTTTTTTTTATTCATTTGTTATTGTCATCATGATTTTGTTTTGTTTTTGTTTTTTTTGGATATTATTTACTTTTTGTATTGTCTACCTGTTTAAGAATTATTTGTTCTGTCATTTTTTTTTTCCCCTTAATCAAGAGTGTCAAATGTCAAAAATGAATGTAAAATGCCTCTTTTCTGACCTTATATTTATTTCCAGTTAATAAATGGTGGTCACCCAACTGGTTTTGCTCTTTAGTGAAGTGAAGTGAAGATTTATGTGCCACTCATCTATTACAACAGTGTGATATATAATAAATAACATTTTACAGTAGCAGGAGATCCCAGCAAGCTCATACAAGCTCTCCTAAGGAGATCCCCCTGTTATATAACATAACTCAACAATGACGTTTCATAATACATGGTGGCCACATAAATCTGTGTCCACAAAACAGCAGTGATGAAGAAAATGAGTTTAAATTGATCTAATAATCAATATTTTGATTCAGCAAGAAAGTTTTCAATTTCTTTCTAAACATCTGCAAAGACCTTGTATTCTTCAAAACATCCGGCAAGGTATTCCAAATCATAGGACCTTTATATTTTATAGAGAATCTTCCATAATTTGTTCTTTTGAATTTCATATGAAATTTTCCAGAAGACCTGGTATAATGTTGATGAATAGTGTTATTCAGTGAGAAATAGTTTGAGAAAGCACTTTAGTTCTTTAGTTCAGGCCAGCAACTGATTGATTGTTTGATTAGCGATGAAGTGTTAACTTGACAGTTCAAATAAACCTTGTTCTGCTGTACAAATGAAGGTCATTTCACTCGGTGTTAGCAACGAAGTTAATTTGACAGTTGGATTCGTTGTGTTTTTTGGCAACCTAGTTTTTTGCCATGATCGCTCCAATGCTCTGCGGAAATCATCTTAAATTTCACGGAGAAATTAAAGCACAGTCTAACATGTCTTACCAACTCAGCCAACGGTTGAGTGCACGGAGCTGCTCCACTGTTCTAGGTCTCTGCAGTTGACCCTGGCGTTGTAGTCGAGAACTGGCGCGACGTAACTGAGCGATGATCGGTACTTCGGCGAAACTGGGTCCACGGGCTCGGTGCTTGTACTTGAGTGGATACAGGAGTGAGCTAACATGGTTGGAGAGTGTCGCCGAGCTGAGTTTACGCTCGTCCTGCAAGTTAAAGCCACCATATTAGCGAGAGAATGACACACGAATCTCGCGGCCATGTTTACTCTCCGGGACAAGATGAAAGCGCGAACCGATCTCCAGACCCCACTCGACTACATTTTTCGCGCGCGTCCTCGCCAGCGAAGTCAATGATTCTTACGGGTTATAATAATAATAATAATAATAGTTTTGTTTTGTTTTGTTTTTTTAATATTATTATTATTATTTTGACGATTATGATATCAAAATAATAATCCTAATAATCCAAGTCACTCACCCGCAAAAAATCCAGGTACTCCTCGATCAAATCAACGCGTTCCAGCACCGATGGGGTTGCTTGCACTCGTAGACGGCCCTCCACGAAACCGAGGAAGCCTGCGGTAGAGAGAGACAGAGACAATTAAAAATCAACTCCAGCGTGGCGAACTGAGGCAGCAAAGAAACTTACACAGGATCCTTTCTTGGGCCTTGGAATAGGTGGAGTCGGTCACCGGCCCGCTAGAGCGCTGCAGAGAGTGGGGCTTGGTGAAGAAGGTTCTAGAACGGAACAGTAACTCGCGCAGTTCTGGCCTTAACTGCTGGAATTTCATGGCGTAACCTCCGCGGCCCTGCGCCCCGCGACTGGATGACGGCTGCACTCGCGGTCTTGTGGTGGCTGGTTTCTCCTCCTCACTCGAGCTATCCACTAGCTCGGGCGAACGTGGACCTGCGCCGTCATATTCTGCGACTCCATCGTCTTGCGAGCCTGAAGTGTGGCTGTCGCTGTCACACGAGCTTATCTCGTCTTCTTCTTGCCGGTCGCCGGAGTGGGGCGTCGGTTCTCTCTCAGCTTCCTCTTCAGTGGACGAATTCACGACAACCACTTGCGGCGGCGAGGGAACATCCAGAGGCCGGGCCCTTTCGTTGAGCTGAAAGTCGCTCTGTTCGGAACTACTGCTTGTCGAGCAATCTGACGTTGAGGACGACAGCGAGGTGTTGGAGGACCATCGCCGCATCGGAAGGGATTGGGTTCCGTCTGCGGACTCCACGTCGGAGAAATTGTCCTCTTCTGACGTAGGCTCGTAATCTACCAGTGCAGAGGTGCGCTGGGCCATTGCTAACTCTCCTGGTCCGTTGTTTTTGTGGGCGATTCGAGAAACTTGCCAAGCTCCGCGACCGGCAAGCAGGCGGGAAGGTGTGAAAGTAACCACAGTTAGTAGTGACGCGAACGACGCCTTAGTGCGGGACAATAAGGGCCTCTCGGGATTGGTCCACCTAAGAGCGCCGCCGTCCCATTGGCTAATTAGCCACCTTTCACAATTCAGGTTTGGCCGGTCAAAGCAGGCCTGGTTAAACTCACGGACCTGGTTACTTTGCAAGCTGCCGTTTTCATGTTTCAGTACATGTATTACCATGATCTATTACCTAAGGTCTTTGACAATTACTTTACATGCGTAATAGTAATAATAATAATTGTGAATTTGTTGTGCGCAAATTCCGTACGCATATGTTCAAATGCGCATTACAATTGAAATGCATAAAAAAAAAAATGAACGTTACACGCTAGAAGTGAAAAGTACGGCTTAAAAACTAAAATTCTAAAAAACTAAGTGATAGGTTAAAAATCACAAGCGTTAAAGTACAATTTAGACCTAACTAGGGTCTAAAATTCTAAGAAATTACAATACTATTCGGATTTTAATAAAAACGCTTTAGAAAACAGATATGTTTTACGTTTGCCTTTAAAATCGGTAACAGTGGTCACAGATCTGATGGCCAAAGGAAGAGCGTTCCAAAGTTTTTGGGGCAGCATATGTAAAAGAGCCATCCGCTAGTGTTGCCTTGGATAACGGCTTTGGATAACTAAGGAGGAGGCTCACCTAAACATAACCATAACACAGGGCTAGCATCCATGTCAACACATTATATCGAGCAGGTTAGAGCTAATTATGGTAAATTCAGTCCCCATTTCTCTGGTCCTTCTATCTGGAACAATTTGGATGAAGAGACAAAAAGTTTATCGCGGCGTTTATTGCAACAAAGCTTGACTACGCTTAATGCTGGCTTAGTATTTTTTTTCTTTAAGCCCCTATCGCTCTTAATTAAACAATGCTCTGTCTATAACTGGTACTGTTACTACTTATATTTCTTTTTATATCGATATCTTTAGATATTTTTTTTCTCTCTTTCTAACCTCTTTTCGTTATTTTTCCTACAACCGATTTAAAGCGTAATCATTCTTGTAGCTACTCAGCTCGTTTAGTTTTTACTATTTTGAGTGTTGTTGTTGTTGTTCTTTTTTGCTTAAGTTTAATGTATTCTTTTGCTGAATGATATTCTATGTATTGCGCAAAATAAAATGGTTATTTTATTGGTTATTTCGGTCAAACCAACCTTTGTAGAATACGGGTTCACCTTTCATTAAAAAGTTCGATTATTCCAAATTACCTCTTGATAAGCCAGGGAACTGTCACTTCCTATAGAATCTTTAGTCATTTGCCATTCTTTTAGTGCGTCAATATAAAAGGGTGGTAAGTTGCCGACCCTTGTTGCGTTAATGTCATGGTTACAATTTGTCGAGAAGTGTAATCCTCCATCTCTCTCCGGGGCCGCGTCAGGGATGATTTTCCAGGATGCTACGTTTTGGGATTTTACGCGTGGTGTATCCATGCGCTTTTAATCATGGCTTAGTCAAGGTTTCTTTAAATGAACGCGGAGATAAACTTTTTATTCCTTCATCCAAATTGCTCCAGATAGAAGGACCAGGCCAGGGAGGCGTAGACTGAACGCGTAACTCACGCCAACTTAATGACCAAGTACCTCATGTACAACAAAACTACCTAAAATACTGCTTTTGTCATAAATCTATCCTTGCTTGGAATCAATCGCCAACAGACACAGAAAGTGTGGACTCACCGCTTCACACTTTTAAAAGCAGGCTTTTAGACTCTTAGTTACAAACTTCTTTCTTACTTAACTGAGTATACTCTTCTAAATAGCGGGCTCCAAGCTGAAGCTGTAAATACGACTAGGAACTGGGATGAACGATATTGGGAATGGGAGAGAAAAATTCCAAATTTTAGGACCTTGAAAGAGAATTGTAAATTGCTTAATGTTTGTACGACGGAAGCGGCCGGGGCGGTAAACAACCCAGCCGCTCTGGTGAATTTAGCATGCCAGCCCAGTTACTGTAGCCATAAAGCTACATCTCATTCTTCGGCTCATGGCAATATGAAAAGTTGACACGACAACAAGAACAACCACCATTTTATTTTGCTTAATACATAGAATGTCGAAAAGCAAAAAAAAAAATTAAACTTAAATAAGAAAAAAAAAAAAAAACAAAAAAACACTCGCAATGGTAAGAACTAAACGAGCTAAGAATTATTACGCTTTAAATCGGTTGTGAGAAAAATAACGAAAAGGAGAGAGACAGAGACAGGAAAACAAATAAAATATAACAACAAAAATATTTAGAGATAGATATAAAAATATAACTTCAGAGAAGTTCAGGTCTCACGAGTGACACGATATACTGAAGAGGGATTATGTGTCGTTATTTTTAAGTTACGTTACTCTAAAGTTCCGAAGTACATATCGCTTTCTGTGGGGGCGTGAACTTGCTAATTCGTTTCCCATATTTGGAGGCTACACAGTTCTTTTTTACAAATGATTATGGACTTTTCATTCCGACAAAGGCTACATTTTTTTTTTTGCCAATGTTGGTGTAGGCTTTACATTTCTTGAGAATTTTCCATGTAATCAGAAACGGTTTCTTTGCGTCTTGTAAGTTCCCAACACATTTAGAGAGTTCTGCCTCATTTTTTTCTGTTCGAGTGTCGAAAGGATGTTTTGTGGTTCCTGTAGCGTTCCTTAAAGTTTGTGGCTAGTCCAACGTTGGTTTCAGTTGTTGTCTCGGTGGTGACTGTAGCTTGATAGGTATACGTTAACTTGGAGGCATTTTCCTCGCAGTGGGCAATCAGACTTTTTTCTACAGACTTTTCACTACAGACTTTTTTCTTTTCTTCTAAAAGATAAGAGCGACAGTAACTTAACTTGAAGAGAAATGCTAAGCTGAAAACGATAGCTTTGCTCTTGTCCTTGTAGATAAATAAATAGATTATCAAATAAAAGCGCAGAATTTGTTCCCACAAAACAGGAAAAATCGAGTCAAGCTATTCCTATCTACCCATTTCTGGCCACAATATTCCCGAAATATAACGACGCAAAAGAAAAAAAAAACGAACACGAACAAAAAACAAAAAAAACAACGAGCTTTAACACGCCGCGCCCCTCCCCACAAGTGCGCAAAACTCTTTGAAAACTTTTGTTTCGTTTGGTTTTCTTTCATAAAATTCTCGCAAATCTGTCAGAAATCCCCGAGACACGTCTTGCAATTTCAAATCAGAAAAAGTTCCGGCCGGAACTTTATAAAATTCTCCAACAACACAGAAATGCTTGGAGCACTTCCGGCTGGAGAACTTCCGGGTGTCAATCGACCCATTGTCGAGGCGCAGGTTCTGCGCCTTAACAATGGCCTGCCTACCATATTTGGAGCGTTTAAATGGCCGACTGCTAAACAGACCTCGCCGCGCGAGAATTTGGCCAAAAACACAGAAAAACAAACACAGAAAATTATTGAGGCCAGCCCACAGGCTGATTTATTGACTTGAAATCGTCTTATCCTGTTCTTGGCTTGGTTTTCTGGGAACCTGCGTGATTTAGCAGTAGTTAATTTGGTACAGTACGCGTACAGTTCGTACGTGTTGTTGACAGCACGGAACACGGAAGAGAAAATCAGCAATAAACAAAGTTATCTCGAATTTGTGTTCAATCTCTCGACTGTAATAAACTAAGGAAATCACGTAGACAGGGCATTTGCCAAAGTTGGCCGTAAGGTGACAACTTCCTAGACCTCCTCAACTGTTAAACAACTTAAACTTAAACCTTTGCTTCTTACCCGATGCCTCCAAAGTCAAAGAAAAAGAAGGCAGACGAGGCCACCGCTAGAACTCCAAGCCGCCGTAGCCAGCGAATTTCCGGCGCTGACTATTTAGACACACAGGCACAAGTTAGGTCCGTGAAGGTTTTTTTTTCCTTGTACAATTCCCAGTGAAGGGGAAAAAGTCCCTTGAACTGGTTCAAAAGTGTGGAGATCTGTCCAGTTTTGTTTTGTTTTGTTTTGTTTGTTTCGCGCCAACAGTCTCTGGACCAAATCCATTGATTTTTTTTTTTGAATTATTTTTTAAAAAATTCAAATTGAACCCGTTTAGCTGGTACCTTTCTGCTTACCAGCAGAATGAACGAAAGACTCTACTTAAGTGTCAATAGTATTGAGCTTAAAAAGAAACCTAATGGGGCAGACTATTTACACAATAACTATATACCTTAGCTAAAGAAACCTTATTCAAGCATAAAAACACACCAGGTGTAAGGCGCTCAAATATCTCAAATCTTAATCAACACCTCGCTTTTCTCAAACAGCAGTGGGCCTGTGGGCTGCAGCGACGATGATTCCGACGAGTCAGAGGCAGCAAGCCCAGAGCGAAGGTACCATAAGAATAATAATAATCATTAATAAGGGCTTTAATAGCAGACTGAGGTGTCATCTTGCCAATTTTTCCAGTCAACACTAGTATTTTAAACACTTGTAAACAATTCATGTTTCAATGAATTTTACTATCAGGTGATCAACTAGAAAAGGGATAACCCTTATTCTCCTTTTCACTTTGCTGTGGATGTGTGAATAACCAGTTATCATTATTTATTGGCAACATCTCTTCATTAGAAGGGGTGTGTGGAAAAAAGCCCCGAGTGACATCTGATCAGCCGTGAGTTTCTCATTCAAATTGCCCTGGACTTGCTGGTAACACAAAAGGAGAATTTGACTGGACATCGTCACTTAAGGCTCTATTCCATGCATCCCTTCATTTGAAATAATTATGAGCAGTACTCACATTGTTTCTGATTTTGCTTTCTTGAATGAAAGAGTTCGACTCTGACCTGGGACTATTTGAAATCATGCTAAGAGAACCAATTGAAGGGGTGTGTGGAAAATACTCCCAAGTGACGTCTGATCAGCCCTTAGGTTCTCATTCAAATTGCCCTTTACTTGCTCTTAACACCAAAAGAGAATTTGACTGAACATCAAGTGTCACTGAGGGCTATGTTTCCATGCAGCCCTTCAATTGTAAAGCACATTAGACCGTATATTTCAACGAATTTGTGCTATGTAAGTAATGAAATGATTTTTATCATTACAATTATTATAATTAACTAGTGAGGGTGGGGGGGGGGGAAGGGGCACAAATGGGAGACAATAATTCACAGTCAAAGCAAAATGCGGAATTACTTCAGTTCTCATGTTTTAAGATGACAGTCAGTTTTTTGCTTTTCTTTTGTTTTCTTTGCCAGGGTTTGTTTTGTTGAGTTGAGAATATGGAATGTAACCCTTCCCCCACCCATCTCCCTAAACTAACAGCAGGCAATTTTTTCTCACGCAACAGTTCATTCCTTGATGACAGACTGCCTGTTGAGGGTGATTCCCCATCTGCACACGTGGCCATTGACAACAGTGTTCGAGCGCGGCAGGAAGCGGGTCCAACCACCAGCAGGCACGCGCCTGGCCTAATCACACCATACTTCCCAGCTGGACTGGCGAAAACGCCTGAAGAACCAACAGTGTTCAATTTTGGGTTGTTCCTATTTGATAACCTTTGTTTGCCACGTGGGCTCTTCCGCCACGACCGAGAGAGAGGAGTCCAGTTCGCAGACTTGGAGGAATGTAGGGAATATTGTGAGGCGTACGTCGCCGAGCGAGAAGGACAGTGCCAAGATCAGGCGGGCGCTGGCGGCAGAACTCGGCAGAGGGAGGGCACCTTGTCAAAACCAGAGATGTTTCACCGGGCAGGACAAGCCTTGAGCGAAAAAATGACAACTGGAAATGAGTTGTTTGATGGTCATTTGGACGATCTTCGCCTGGACGATTTTGGGAACGTAATGCACCTCCACGCCCCATTTTGGAGTGACATCTCAGCACAATTCATGCACGGTTTTCCACGACGTCTAATCACAGACTCCCACGGAGGCGTCCTGCCAGGAAACATCACGGTCGCAGCAAGGATTTCCAACCAGGCAGTGCGGAGTTTGTCTATAGGTAAGATGAACAGTCCAAAATCAGTTCATATTTATACAGGTGCAGAGTTACACATGCTTACATATCATCATAATTTTATACACATACATACACACATACATACATACATGCATACATCACTTATTTGTTTACGCAGGTCGGTATATAAATAAAAAACCTAATAAACCTAATAATTACAAAAAAAGTATAAAATTCTAAAATATGATTACAAGTTAAATCAGAATTCCTAAAAATATTTACAATTTGTTAAATCTGACTTGTCTGGCAGCAAATCAGCATTTGGATATGATCAAATGCCCCTTAATACACTAGCTGTGGCACTTTTTACAGGTTAATAATCAATGAAGTATCTATGAATATGTTTGGTTATTTATTTACAGTGTTCCCAATTAACATAACAGGGCGAAATACCTTTCGACACTTCAATAAAGTTATAACTATTATTATCATTATCATCATCTTCAGTGTTATCATTATCATCAGTTTATCCATATTATGCAACGGTGCCCCTTTAAAAGTCACAGCACAGTAATCACAAACATTTTAAATTTTGCAGGAGATATAGCCGGTTTTACTTCAAGGTCAATGATTGAGGGTCTCGGACTATCGACAGCGGAACTCATGCTAGCTCGTGGCAGCGCAGTCAAATATGCTGGAAAACGCAACAAACCGGCTCGCCTTGTTGAGTTGATGATGAGATTTGGCCTGAATTTCTTGACCTTAGAACCACTGACAACCGAGCACTTACAAGCCCTGAGGACAACCTCCACAAATCACTGGTCTCAGCTGCTGAGGTCCTTACCACAAACACCAGAGGAAGAATCTGGGAGCAGTTCTGAGGAGGAATCCCAATTGACAGTTAGCTGGGACACTCGCGATGAGCTTCGAACCTTGCCGGCCGGAGGACCAGACAGCGAAGAACGCGATACCGCTGTAAGAAGGCATTTCGACAGGCTAGTTCAGCGTTTTGTGTCTCGAACCATCGTGACAGAAGCAGTTGCTGTTGGGGCAGAGACACCTCGACGTCGGCCCAGTGGCACTTCTGGATATCACCGCAGGAGGAAACAGGTGACTCCTCGTCGGGCTGTAACCAGCGCCTCACCTGACACGAGTAATCCAGCCGTCAGTGGCCCAGCGGCAGAACAGGCAACACCTCCAGTGGCTGCAGCAGCAGAGCCAGACGCAACACGAAATCCCAGAGAGGTCTTGGTAACCCTTCCAGGTATCAAAGCGACAACAATTCCCAGCGAGGTGTCTCTCAACAGGCTAGAACACTTCTTGCGCAACAACCAGCCCTGCGATCCCGAACGGGTAAGCTGTAATGAGAATTGAGAACCACACCACACATAATATTGCCCTAGAGCACCATAGAAGCAGTTGAGTTCACCCTGGGCTCAAAACGACAATCGAATAAAGTCATTGTTGTACCCTTATCATTGGCACAACAACAGACCCATTTTCACATTCAAAGTGTAAAGGACCTCAGCTATTAGGATTTTAACTTTGAGGATTTAGGATTTTAGGTTTTTAAAGGATTAGGATTTTAATTTTAATTTTAGGATTTTAAACTTAGCATTTTAATTTTGAAGTATTGTAAAGTGCCATGGACAATTAGTGGAAAATGGCGCTATATAAATGTATATTGATTGATTGATTACATACATACATACATACATACATACATGTATTTTTGATGAGGCAGGTCTGTGTCTGGCAACCCAGAGGGCTGGTGTGGACCTGCCATAAGATATATACCTAAAAACTAAAATCTAAAATTATTAAAAATACATCGTTAGGATTCAAAAGCTACTAAAAGATAATTTGAAATGACTTAAAATTTACATTTCTATTAAAATTAAGTATAAAAAGAGTGTTTTAAAAATATTTTGATTTTTCCACTGTAGGTTAGGGGAGCTACAGCTGAGGCCAGGCAGAATGCAGCAATCCAGAGCTACCAGCAGGTGCGTGACGAAACAGTCAGAGAAAAAGTCCGCGACTTGTGGAACGCCTCCAAGAGCGACTGTACATGCCTCGGTGAAGCGGTGGTTCGTCCGTCCCAGGGGGAAAGAGATCAAAATTGTCCATACTGTTTATGTGACGAACGTGGCGGAGAAGTCGATCAAGTGTCGGAGAGATGTGAGAATGACCAATGCACTGCCTGTGAGTTGATGAACAAATTAGACAGAGCAACCCTCACTGGACTTGGCCTGAAACGTAACGAGCGCTTAACTGCCATATTGGAACTTGCTCCATCAATTGCACATTGCTTGAACTCTGGTGAATTGCCTAACGAAAGAAGGGCACAATTTGTCGACGCATTTTGTGAGCTCCTGAGCTGTTCCAAGACCAAAGTTCGATTCGTGTCCAATGCAGGTTTCCTTTGCATGGTTTGCCCGAGATTGAAGCACTTGCAGCTTGAGAGAGGATGGGGTGATGTTTGGGCCAATTTGTCGAAGATCGGCTCGGCTATTGGTTACCACACCGATCAACGGAGCCAGCTTGCAGCCCTGGTCTTTCTCGTTCGAAGATGTGTTGGTGGTGCTGGCAACAAATGGCGATGGTATTTGCAACCTGAAGACACAGCGGAGGAGCAGAGAATTCTTCGTGAAGATTTCGCCGGCTGTTACGATGAGTCTGCATAGGAACTTGGCTGTCTGAGAGAAATTAATTTTGCAGAGTATGAACATTGTAGAATCGTGTTGTTTTCTTAAAGTGCACCGAAACCCCAAAATACTGTTTTCTAAAGTAACAAAACTTTGCAACTGTTGGATTTTTGAAGTTGTGGATGATCATGGCAGCCACAAACACTACTTAAGCAGTAGTGAAACTTTAGCCTGAAAAAATTCTAGGAAGCGGGGCATGGAGAAAAGTGCTAAATGACTAGCTGTTTTTTGGAATAGGTGCAAAGTTTTATATGTATTAGCAGAAAAACAAATTGGGGTTTAGGTTGACTTTAGCCAGAACCTAAGATCAAGTAAGATTGGACAAATCAGAATTTTGCTCTGTTATCAGCTGTTAGCCTTTGGTTTGTGTTTTGGTTAGGGAATTACTTTCCCAGTTTAAAAACCAACCCTGAAATTTCCAGGTTTAATGTGTGGATAGCATGTTATAAATTATTTGAAGAAAGGGCAAACATTAGACAATATGCTCTCCCTTAGAAGAGACAAAACGGTTTTCATTTAGTGTAAAACTTGAATTTTATTTCATTCGTGTAATGATACATTGAAGTTAACAGGCAGTATCTTGAATTTGTGTGGCGTTGAAATCATGTTATCACCATCATGGCTACCAATTTTTTTTTGAGAGGAAAGCTTTAAATTGTAAAAGTAAACACAACAGGTTGAAAAATATTCTTGAAAATACCAACTTAACTGTTATCCAGATAGTTTTGTTACAGCTAAGAAATTTAAAATGGTGTTCTTTGCAGCAGTTAGGTGTGAAAAAAAATGGTCTTATCACAAAATGAGAAGACACAAGGCCTTGAAGAATACGCGGTTACCGCTGACGAAAACACACCAGGAGAAAATGACAGTTAAATTGTTCATGACTACAGCTATACATATAATGTCTCCAGATAAACCAAGTAGATAGCATTGCGATCACTCAATTATAAAAAGAAAAACATCTCTTTCCAAGTTGAGAAGTTAGCAAACAAAAAAAAATGTAACTCTGGTAACACTCTATGATCTGTCAGTCATAACAGTAGCTGGCAATAAAATTTGTGGTGTAAATCGTGCCAAACTATGATTTCTTGATCGATTTGAGAAGCGACAGGAATATTAACCCTGACTAATTTTGTCACGACAAAACACCTTTGTAAATTCACCCGAACAGGGTGGAAGAATATAGCAAATTCACCGTGACAGGGTGAAATCTGTTAGCGAATCAATCCTGGCAAGTTTTCTCAACACCAAACAGCTGTGAAAATAGATTTCTGCCGGGGAATGTTAGGGTTAGGGTTAGGGTTAGGGTTAGGGTTAGGGTTAGGGTTAGGGTTAGGGTTAGGGTTAGGGTTTAGGGTTAGGGGTTTAGGGTTAGGGTTAGGGTTAGGGTTAGGGTTAGGGTTAGGGTTAGGGTTAGGGTTAGGGTTAGTTAGGGTTAGGGTTAGGGTTAGGGTTAGGGTTTAGGGTTAGGGTTAGGGTTAGGGTTAGGGTTAGGGTGAGGGGTGGGGTGAGGGGTGGGGTTGGGGTTAGGGTTGGGGGTGGGGTAGGGTTAGGGTTAGGGGTAGGGGTAGGGGTAGGGTG
>Ga0126338_10000614_pt1 | contig 20158 bp, 10 predicted proteins | sample OrbCmetagenome_2_FD_92529 | JGI IMG/M metagenome (GOLD analysis project Ga0126338, IMG submission 92529) | Coral microbial communities from Petempiche,Puerto Morelos, Mexico - Orbicella C C metagenome | ecosystem: Host-associated > Invertebrates > Cnidaria > Coral | place: Petempiche,Puerto... | reverse complement strand
TGTACATGCAGTGTGGTGTAATGTAGTGTACCGAGTGTAGTGTAAAGCAGTGCAGCGTACTGTAGTATAGTGCAGTGCAGTGCAGTGCAGTGCAGTGCAGTGCAGTGCAGTGCAGTGCAGTGCAGTGCAGTGCAGTGCAGTGTAGTGCGGTGCAGTTCAAACAGTTGGTTTGAAGATTCTATCCAGACTATCGTAAAAGTGTTATCAAACATGTTTCCACTCACCGCAGTTATTTTCATCCTCTCCATGAGGGCAGTCTGGGTGTCTGTCGCAGACTTTATTGTCTGCAATACAGATTAGGCTGCTGCCACATCTGAACTGATTTGCTTTACACACAGAAGATGGACTAGTCGCTGCATAATAATCAAAATAAACGGTTAAGCTTTGTGTTGCACTTCCTAAAATATGAACAGTTTTGTTCTGGGACAGTATGATTTAAATTAACGAAAATCTCAAAAATAAGCACCTGCAGGTATTGATACTATCGAGCCAGTCTTAACGATCGGGAGAGAGAACGCAAAATATTCACGTTTTGTGACAAAAAGATTTAACAACAGTTTCCTCCTTTGCGGGGGGTGGGGGTGTCGGTTTAAATCTTTATTTTCCCTTTCAATGGATAACTTAAATTAGACTTTAACTCCTTTTAATCTACAGCGCTGTTTTGGTGTTGGCGACCAGTAGTTTGCATATGACGGCGGGGCTAGTGATTTGACTTACTGGGCAGTAAACTGTCAGTATTTTTAAGTTTTATCGTTTATTGTTCGATTAATTTACAAGTAATTAATTGAATGATTGTCCCGCATGCAGACCTTTACTTAGGGCAGTACTTACAATTAACATCGACTGGTACTGTGGGATCCGGCCGCGACGTTCTAAGTGTTGTTGGAATTGTAGTAGTAACACGCGGGGTGGGAGAAGCTGGCGTATCAAGACAGTAGCCCAGAATAAATTAGTATATTAAAGAACCTTATGAAAACGAATCTTTACAGACGAGCCTATGACAAATAGTTTAACATAAAACCCAGCCCTTTCTAGCTTGGTCTCCAACACATTTTTGGAAAGGAGACTTGCTTGAAACTTTCTTTGTCTAGTAAAGCACGCCCTCAAAAAGTTTTAGTTAGAAAACTTAAGAATAAAAAACGAAAAAAAGTCATTTTCGGTGTAGAGTTGACTAATTCCATTTTTTTCTAACCTTAGTTACCATTCAATTGATGTCCTTGCACGTAACTTAACATCTCAACGTAGCTGTAAAAGTGGGAGTCTCGAAATTCAAATTTTCAGTCAATCGCAATTTCGACAGTCCGTAATTCCACACAATTTTTTTTCCTTGCCCTGTTATTAAAATATTTTAACTTCTTTTTTTCAAGTTTTGTATTCTAAACAGTGTCACAGACCCAGTACTAAGTGCATGCTCATTGTTAGCAAATCACCAGAACACCAAATAAACAGTAACTAGTTAGGGAAGGATAGAACAAGAAGATAACATAGAACACAAACATGCACATGACAAACTGAATCAAGCAGATTTAACTGTGATAAGCTTACCATACAAAAACTAAAACTGTGCTGGGGTTAGCAGGTGGCAAGGATAAAGCATTTGCATGTACACCAAAACAAAATACAATGAAACAAAAACACTATTTACCAGTGCATGGATGAGTTAAGAATAAGGAGCCCTGGTTAAAAGTGTTTACTTAGTATCAATTAGAATAATGGGCTACTGTCTCGTTTTACTTTACGTTACCGTTTATTTTTAATGCGGCACGGTTATCAAAAAGTTAATTTTATACGCCGCGGCACGGAGAGAAACTATTAAGAAATTTACTGTGTTTAAATGTTTTAAATGGGTGACTTTAAACTTTACTTGATTTACATTTATTACTCGGCTTCAGATCTCTAAATAGATATACTGGAGGAAAGGATGATTTGAACAGATCTTGCACTAGCTTCGTAGCGGAGAAATTACTGAATTTAAGCATTGCTTTTTACAAATAAAGGCAGCTTAATCTTGCTCTGAGCCTTAATTTATCGAGGCGATGAGAGCGAAGCCTATGAAGCAGGATTGCATGGCAAGTCTGTGGGGATTATAACAAGCGAGTGGGTCTTCTGTGCACTACGAGTGACACGCGCGATTCACAAAACACTTCACTTACGACAATTCCTTTCGTCGCTGTCATCACCGCAGTCGTCGTTGCCATCGCAACGTTGTATGGCCGGAATACACTGAAGATTTCCGCAAGTAAATTCTTGAGACGGGGAACACCCGATATTGCCTGGAATTTGACAACAATAATGTTAGAACCTTAAAGGAGCTCAGTTACAGTATTTTGAGTTATTTTGCCCGTGCACAAAATTACTCTTTAATTAAAAGGAAACCTGAAAATAGTAGTTTAGCAAGATATAAAAACATCAAAAAGATAACAAGGATGGTTAAGGATAGATATGATTAACACGGATTACAAACGACGAACTTGAAAAATTAAGGTTCATCATTTTGCTTACCGCAGCTGTTTTCGTCACTTCCGTCACTGCACTCTTCAGCTCCATCGCAAATCCACTTCCGGTGAATACACCTGCTTCTATCGTTACAAAGCCATTCATTCCTCCGGCATTTTGGCGGGGGTGGGGTGGGTCTGACTATCACTGATGATAGAAGACGTAGAGAAACTACTTTAGACAACGAGGTCACGGCTTATCGTTGAGCTAGAACACAGGAGCTTATGCAACTTACCTGAAGTATTGCAGGCTAATTCGTCCGAGCCATCCAAACAATCTCGTCTTCCGTCACATCTGTACAGGCCGCGAACACACCTTCCGCTTCCAACACAACGGAACTGCGAGGGATCACACGTAGCATCGTCTGTTGTTTCAAGACGAAGATAAACGTTACGATCAAAATAATAAATAATACAATTTTACAAAATGTTCACGAAAATAACGCGCGTAAACTGTAAGAACTTACGACAGCCTTGTTCATCGCTTAGATCTCCGCAATCGTCCTCCAGATCGCAGACAAACTCTGTAGAAACACATCGGTCGTTTTTGCAGCGAAACTCCGTGGGTGAACACGTTGCTACAAAACAAGCAATTCAACAGCTATTACAAAGGAACCTTTACCTTTTCGGGTCTGTTGTTGAGCAAAAGCTATAGATCTCACGGTTACCTAATACAGTCGTGCCGTTCTTAAAATCAATTCAGCATGGTACTTTTTCTGTTTTCAGCGCATTTGGAGCGAATTCTGACAACTCGCATTTATGGGCCAAAACAGCACACATGTAATTAATGCTTGCATTAGCGAAAGGAAACTAAAAACGGCAATGGAAATTTAAAAAAAAAAAAAAAAGACATGTTCGTTCCTTGGACGGTGTTAAAAAATTGAAACTGATCGCACTTTTGCCTAAAATATTACGCTACTAAATGTAAAACCGGCGTTTAAATGCCAGAAACAGTTTAGCCTCTTTCAGGCATTCAGTTAGTTGGGGCGCAGCACGAAAAACGGCGAACGAAAAAATAGGGAGAAGTAAAAATTAGAGAGAAGCGCAGCGGCGTGCTGGGAAGGCGAGGGAACGACCTTTTGTTAAATTCGTTCGCTCCTCGCACCAAGCCTCTCTCGCTCGCCGTTTTTCGCGCCGCATCCCAGCTAACTGACCGCCTGGAAGAAGTCAGACACACTTACGCTTGGGGCAGTCTTTCTCATCGCTGTTATCACCACAGTCATTTTCCTGGTCGCATTTAAGAACTGCATCAATACAATTCCCATTATCACATGTGAAATCAGACGATCCACAAGTCGTCGAGACAGTGGCTAAAAAGGAAAACATAATAAATACATTCTTTTTTCATAAAACAGCAAACTGTTGGGCGCGGTCCCAACCATACAACAGGAGCTTACATGTATCGCTATTCGGTGGACGCGAGTTTTGTGTCAAGAACGTCTAGTTAAAAAACACATTTGAACTGTTTCTCGCTTGGGACGACAAAGGACGAGAAGTCCATCAAAATTCAAAAGTACAGCACAAACGCGTTTCGCTTGATGGTGATTGTAACAATCGTTTGCAAGGCTAGAGTACGCAATTGTGTAGACTTCTTAATTGACCGCGCAAGGTCGGTTTTTATGAATCACTTCATTCACGTGCTTAATTCTTTGTCTTATTTAAAAAAAACTGCAGCAAATATCGTCCAAATAATGCGTGAAACTAGACCAAATATACAGCAATATTGTACGTCACAGTTAGTCAGCACGATTTCTCCAATTCGCACGCCAGACTTAAACTGATAAGGGTCACGAGAATTAAGGAATAGCTCAGAAAGAGAAATTTTATTGATTCATAAAAAGATTCTCAACACCGAGTACCTAAAGAAATTTAGAGAGCCGTAAGGAGAATATCATATCAAAATACTTACGACATTGAGGTCCACTATCAGTGGCTTCATCACTTCCATCTCGACAATCATTAGCTCCGTCACACACCCAGTTCCTGGGGATACACGAGCCGTTAGCACAAGTAAACTCATTAGTTGGGTGGCACAAGCGAAAACCTGAAAAAAAAGATAAATCGTGCATATGTATCAGTGCAGAACAACTTTCAAGCAATTAAGTTAGTGAAGTCAGTGTGTTACGTAATTTGGATTCCGGTCGAAATTTGCATTACAATCCATCCTTGAGATAACTTCTCGCTCTAATAAATTCGATACATAGAAAGCACGTAAAGATCTGAAGGCTCCTGGAGCCAGGAAGTTTGGTGAATGATCGTGCACTTACGCACAGCAGCCATCTCGCATCACCCACGTCACGTCACGCGCGACGTGAATGCCCGGGGAATAGAAGACAACAAAGAGTGATTGATTGCATTTAATTTATTTCGGAATTCAACTCTTTGAAAACTTTCTTAAATTAAAGACGCTACCAAAACTTGGCCAACGAACAGTGAGAAAAATACTTAAGGTTATTTAACCTGTTGCAATGAGATTAATGTAATAAGTTCAAGAAAATCAACTTTGCATTTTACTCAAGATTCAGTAAACAAGCGTCCACTTAAAAATAGCGTCACAAGAACGCATTATGCACATTCCATACATAATGCGTTTGGTTTAGTAGTCGACTTGTCACCGGGGTGTAAGGCTTAAGCTGCGGGGAAATTACAAGCCAATTCATTTCTTACAAAAGAAAAACGAATTCTGCGCCTGTTTTTTAATCGACGGCAATATAGTTGACAAGAATTTACTTTCAAGTTGATGTCATTGCATTGTCTTGGTAAGATGTTCAACGGGTCGTAATAATTAATACACTTGACCAAATAAATGCGACGGTTAGGAATAGTTATCATAAAGAGATCAAAAAAGGTCAACTTTTGCTGGCAAAATGTCAACGTTGTGGTCAAACCAGCAGCCAGCGAGACTATAACGAACTCTTTCCAGGAGGCATGGGCAAAAATACTTCTTCCTCGTAAATTGTAGTCAAATGAAAAGGATTTCGTGACCATTTGGTCAACAATGCGCTATAGTAGAGTGGGGGCGGTATAAAGAAACAAAAACACCTGAAAAATATTGGAGGCCGATGGCAGCTAAAAGCTCAGTTGAAAAGCTGCAAATTGGATCACTTGAAATATACGGTTTTGGTTCTAAGGCCGTCCTAAAAAAGCCCTGACAAACAACTCTTAAGTCCAGCCTTCGGAATGCAGATTTAAGTGGACAAAATTCATTAATATTACAACATGCTGGAGGCCCCTTCCATACTACGCCGCAGAAATTTAAAAACGTCTTTTTCACTCTGAAAACGCACGAAATTTGAAAACGCAACAATCACCGGTCATTTTGGATTTGTGTTTGAAGAAAACTCGGGCAGGGAAATCACGTGATTATCGTGACGTCATCGTTTACGAAAAGTCCGTCCACTCTAACACAGAAAGCCGACGTTTTCAAATTCCTCCCGGATTGAAGAGTCTTTTCGAAAAGCTACGTTTTCGTGACGGATTAGTGTCGACGGTAGGCCTAGAAGTGGAAAGAAACGGACGGGGCCTGAGAACCCTCTGTAGAGGCTTTCTTAATGTTAACTGGTGCTTATCCAAAAGAACTGCTTTAAAATTTGAGCAATGCACAACTGTGCCTTCCAAAAAACTGAATTGAACTAATAAGCTTATTTAAGCTCATACCTGCATACAATATTTGTGACCTCAAATAGTATATTGATTTTGGCCTTCAATTCCCCTTTAAGTCCTTTAATGTTGACCAATGCTATATATAATATTTGCAAGTGTTATTCCTGCTAAGAATAAACAGGATAAAAGGGTCAAGTATGTACCCATAACCAATGCGTTCCTTGAAAACTTTTCAAACCTTCCTTTTCAGGACAAACCTAATTTAGTTTTCACCAAGAACCATGGAGACAACGAAATTAATGAGAGCTAATTACTGCTACTGCTATCACAATAAAGCAACATAGCAATCAATTTTGAAATATTTAGTAGCTGACAAGGGTACATGTTCTACCGTAAGTTTTCGTTAATATCTAACACCAAAATGCAACATAGCACACATTATAAACTAGAAGGTTCAAATTGTTGAAAAGAGTGTTCTAGGATTCTTTAGAAACAATAACAGACAATATTTTCTTATCAATGATTACTTCTGCTAGTTCAAAATATTTGTTTTTAGCTGTGCTAATCGTTATCTTTTCAATAGATTGTAACTGTAAATCCCTGCAGAACAAACCTACAAATTAACCACTGAGTAAATGGTTAGTGTGAACAAGCTAACAAAAAAACAGCACAGTGTGAACAAACTAGACATCAAAATAACACCAGCCATTTTTAAAACTATAGTACTTTTAGCAATTAGTGTTTTTAAAATGTTTCTAAAATATCTCTCGACTACAAAGGATAAAATACAGCAGCTAAGTTTCAGAGTCTATACAAATTAATAACCTTCAGTTATTTGTTTCTCATACAGTATCCTCCCCCTTTGTGCGTACTTTAGGCACCGTTTATGAAGGTGCCACAGTTATACTTGGCAAATTCCTCACAACTTGTTGTGTAATTTTATCACATACACCTGACTTCAGTTGCATGAAAAAGTGCTATAAATTAACATTTCTACTAACACTGGGTTGTTCTTTTTTGCACAAGCAGACTGCATATTTCTGAAATTTGTATGGTATATACAAGGGATAGAAGACTTCAATTATGTGTTACATTCGCAAACCTCTTCTGCACCATTTTTTAGGCCCAGTAATTTAGCTTCAAGCTAGCTATCACAAGAGGAAAAGATATTACACCCATTTTTTTCAACCAGCTGAATGCATGAGCCATAAGTGACCAAAAACAATGTTGATCATTCATATGTGAAAGAGATATAGGATTACTGCTTGAGGTCCTAGGCACAAGTGTTTGCTAGAATTCTTATAAATGGTTCATGTTTTCTTTAATTTATCCACAATACACCTAAAAAATAGACCTTAAGCTGTAGTAGTTGAGCAGTCTGAACTTAATACCCTGTCAACTTCACTTAAATTTCTTAATTTAACATCAAAGACACATGCAAGTCTCGAACAATTATGCATGATTTGTATACCAAATGGAGAAATATACTTAAATATTTACAGTAAAAATGGCTTGCCTTAATTTAGCATTCTTCAAGAATCTGATGGTAATATTCAAAGGCTTCTTCCTGATTTACGAGTCGATATAATAAATAAGAAGGCATAACTGTTATACAGGATATTACACAGTGGCACAAAGATATGAATTTTATTTTTGAGTGGCAAAATCTTGTTTTTAACATGATCACTCAGAGAAATAAAATTCGCATCTTTAAGCCACTGTGTGAAAAATTTTCTTTTTATTTGTAATATCATATAGACAAACTGACTGTTTGTACAAACATTTACTGTGAAGAAGTGAGAAATGATGCCATGGAGTCCTCACTAGTGATAATAAGGAAAAAATTCCACTCTGGGCTAGGATATAGTTTCATACAAATTCTACAAGTTGTGTGTTTTCCAGTAAAACACTTGTGTCGATCTATATACATAATAATTCTCCATGCAATATAAGACATCTTGGGGACTCTATGACTAATTACAGTGACAAAAGATTGGCTTGCTAACTTGTTTAAAGAGCAATCAGCATCTCATCTGAACTGACATAAAATGGATCCTGAATAACTTTGGAGCCAGCTAATAGATAATACAACAGTGTAGCATAAAATACACTTCTTTTGTAGTGCAAACTACTTATTTCTGCCAAAAGACGTATTTCAAGGCCAAGGCGAGTTCATGAGTGGAGAAATGTATGAACTACAAAACATCTTTTGCTCAAGATGCTTCCCTCTAAGGTGTTTGGAGGTTTTTTGGTTTCAAACTTTTGCAGTTGAAACTTAATATTGACAGAAATGGTATTGTATTTATGCAGTGAAGGATGAGAATATCAGTTTAGGTATTCAGCTGGCATAAACTTGATGAGCTCTGCCAGGAACACTTATAGTTCGTGAATTCTGATCTTTCAAGTTTCTAAATAGTGTATTATTCTATGTTCACACACACACACACACACAACATGAATGCCTTTGTATCTCTTTGAATGCCTAAAAACGTGATACTTGTGATGCAGACATGTGACTCAAATTAAATATATTTGCACATACATAGCTGAGCAAACTGGTCTGTAAAATGCCCCCTATAGATATCTACCTTGTCTTTAATAAGAGACCTTCCATCGAAACTACAAAAGAATCACTCAGATAGTTTTTGTTTAGATTGCCAAACCTAAACAAGAAATATTTATTATATTAAACTTACAGCTTTTTGCATTTAGCAACAATATTATAATTCAGCACCCGTTGCAAAAAGTCCCGTAGGTTTTGTCCGCTTAGAACTTGAAGAGTTCAAGGAGGTAAGTTATGGTTTATTTTATTTTCTAAGCTGACGGAACATGCATGCTTCACTGGTAATATTGAAGAATGTAAACAGTCGTGGTATGCGTTAATAAACACAAGGGGATTAGTTTCTGCATTCAATCAATTCCTTTCGAACTGTACAGGGGATTCCTTTTATTCTTTTAACACCTCCACTTTGTACATTTGAACAAGAAAAGAGATGTGTTGCTAGAGGAACGGATCATAACATTCTATCAACATTTGTACGCAAGACGAAAATTGTAAACAAACAGTTCAGACCACAGACGGCCAAGCCGCAAAACAATGTCTAAGAATTCCATTAGAGTGAAAGGTTATCGATACGTAAGCAAAAGAATTGTTAAATTTGCCTTATTAGTTCAGACTGCATCACGGTTTCTAGCTTTCCTGGCTAGAATCCAAAGAGTTTTCAAGTTTCCTTATCGCTTTGGCAATCGGTAAAATACAATAAACTGTTGCGTACTTTAGTTATATGCAAATTTCTGTCGTGAAAAATATTGACCAATCGCCGGCAGCCATATTGGCACACCCACGGACGGCCCCCAAACAAAGGCGACGAACTGACTAGATCGATTCAATATTTTTTCACCAAGTTATCTACTTTTCTTCCCCAAATCGCGCATTTAGACTAAATAACTATCGATTTAATATGATAGAAGGGTTTTGCTGTTAATTATTTCACCAATTTTTCTACGAGGAAAACAATAAAATGGTCTCAGCTTAGTACCTAATTTCCCGAGAGAATTTTAATTTGAGCCAGCAGGATTTAGTTCGTTAGATTTCCGCATGAAAATTTGTTTACATTCTTATCGTCGCTTAACTTAACTTCGATGTGTTTTATATTTCAGTTCCCGTCTCTAGTATACGAACTATACTTCAATAACCAGAGGGAAAAAAGTGTGTGGATTAAGAAGTTCGCATTTCGTTTTGTTGATAGATGATTTTGAATTTCAAATTGATGGTCGAATCACGGAATAAAATAAAGAGGCAATAAACGTCTCGAGCGACTCTGTTTTAGCCCAACATTTATTCTTAAACGTTGAAGACCTAAGGTTAATGACTGTTGGATGTTAAAAGACGCAAAACTGACGATAGATTCTCATTCCATTTATATCCGCCAAAATCGTGACAATGAACACCTAACACGTCGCAAGTTTACTTTGTTCAAGGATAATTTCAGCCTCACTGGAAAAAGTATGAAAACAGACTTACGACATCCTCTTTCGTCTGAATTGTCTCCACAGTCATCTGAACCATCGCACTGCCATTTTGACGGGATACATCGTTGGTTATCGCATCTGTACTGCGTTGAACTGCAGTTAAAACCTAGCAACGTACGGCAGGTACAAATTTAGTAGTTATCAAGAAAGAATGCGATGTAAAATTTAACTTCTTACCGACCTGATGAAAGGCAAGTCCGAGTCAGTTTGAAAAATAACACAACCAGAGTGAAATTACAAGGAACTCACGCTAGATTTGAAGGGCTGACGAAAAAGTGTTCAAACTGGAGGGTGTGTTCGGGGGAGCGGTGTCGCCAAACCTTTACATTGTAAAATATTCATAGTACAGTCTATCTCGTACACACGCCGGTCAAGATTTCAAGCTTAGAAGAAATGTTCCTCTCAAACTAAGAAAAATATTGCTGCTAACTAGCGATAGTTTCTCGCCTCTGGGCTTTACAAACAGTCAGACCAAAGTTTTAAGTGGGGAAAGCGAAAGCTTAGTTCAGGTGTATGCCACCGGCGACCGCTTCGATAAACGGTAAGCTTTCTTCACTCGAAGTTTTGAACGAGTCTCAGATAAAATTCCTCCAAAAAAGTCTCGAGACAGTAATTATAAAATATACTTACTTGAAACCGTCCTCTGCTTTAAGAAAATTATCCAGAGGAGTCCAAAAAAGCGGAGCAAACCGGCTCCTAGAACCATGTTTGATTGTTTCTGCTGCTTCGTGTACAAGCGTGGGGTAGTGATGAGTAAAATTTGCATATCTTGACGGTCATTTGCTGCGAGCTCGGGCAAGTATCACGCCACTTGACGTCATAGCGCGCCACACGGACAGGTGAAGGAGCTTGCGAGGAAGAGAATCTTTGTTATCGAGTGACTTCGTCTACGCTGAAAAGGATAATCAATCTAGTGCAATATTTCTTGCTTAATGAATCTCTTCTGCTAGAGAACAGCCATTTACAGTGCTACAATGGATTAACATCAGCCAGTTCGAACCTTTTCCGTAGGATGCGCGAACCGCGAGTGAAACGCGTACGACTACACGAAGCCACGTGCGCCTCCACTACACAGCGCACTTTGTAAGTCAGTGATTGAACCATGTTTTACCAGGACTCAACATTGATTCCTTCACGTGATAACATGTGTTTTTGTAAGGTTACATTTGCTATTTTATTTTGCTTTATTTTTTTGACGCACAGGGTCCGTCAAACAAGTGAATATCGCGCGCGTGATATTCATATACACAGGCTCCCTCGGCCGTAACCTCCAGAAAACCGGAACAGGGAAACTCGGCTTACACGCGGAAAGAGAGAGAAAATTTGTATTTCAGCTGTCGCGATAACGAAATGAATTTAATTAAAATGGCATGATCCGATCTGGCGGTGAGAAAGTCTTGACATGATGTCAAATGAAACTTCCTGTTTGAGAAATGTGCTCTGACAACTTCTGTGAGCGGCAAATATGGTCAGATACACATGTTCATTGGACACTACCTTTGGAGTTAATCGCCCTACAGACACATGTTTCATCTCGCGGAAGATATTCTTCCTGGTTACAGGGATGAAGTTCCAGAGGTGAAAATGTCGCTACAGATTATGCCCCGGCAATATTTCAGGAATTTCTGATATTTTAAAGACTTTGAAAAATGCCTCCGTAGTCCGCAAACAATGTGTTATCTCCACGATCAAACATGTAACACATGTGATAAGCTCATAGTGCATGAGTTTTTGCCAGTGGGGGTGAGGTCTTCCTGTTTTCGTTTCGTCAAACGAACCTTCAGTTGTGAATTGTGATATCTGCCTCACACTGCATTTTTTTTTTTAAAGAAATGGTAATTAAAAAGTAACTTTTCATGCCTAGTTTTAATATGTTGCGGGCCGGTTTGTCTAGGCAAAACCTGTGTATTTTGTGGACTTTCAAGTGGAAAACGTGCAAATTATATTTATAGTTTTCTCAGTGAAAAGGTTTGCACAACCCTAACTGCTTTATAATAATAAAAAATCGTCGCTGCTGAAAAAATATTTACCACTTAAAAGTGACAGGCAAAATCGCATTCGAATAGGTCTGTTTGCAGCTTAATTACATCGCTACTATTTGACCATGGTTGTCCAGTAGTTTTGTTCCAATGTTCTATATAAATTTGTCTGTGTTCTCGGTACTCTTTGTGTACGATGTTGTTTGCTCTCTGATCTCTCAGTAGCTCTAGTGTACTCTGTTTAACGTCCTCTGTTGGTCAGTCATTGTCTGTGAGTGTTCTGTGCTCTTTGTTCTGCGCACTCCACCGATATTCACTGCATGTTCTTCCTGTATCCTGTCCTCGCCATTTTTTTTCTCTTTGCTTTATGCGCTACAGAGAGCAAAGTAGCTCAGTTGGTAGAGAACTGCACCGGCATGAGTTTGAATTCTGTTCAAGCCTGAATTTTGTTTTTTCAAGCTGTTTTTTTTTTTCACAGCTTCAAGTTGTGTAAATAACTTCGGAGTGCAGTTATCAATCATGTCTTTGCATCTTTCTCAGCAGTTCAAGCAGTCAAGATCTTTCAGATGTTCACTCGGCAAAGAACAAGTGTGCGCTGAGTATGCGCTGTGTCTTGTCGCCAAGTTGTATTAACTTTCTTTGTATTGTTTTATGTTCAAATGGTTCCCCAAATATTAGTTTGCCGTTCTGAACACCGTAATGGGTTTGCCATGATAATTAGATGTTAGTTCTACTAGAAAAAAGACATCAATGTAGAATTGTCTCTCGAGTGCTTGACTTTGAACGGACTGAACTGTCGAAATGAGAAGTACGGGTTTGTTTTGACCAAAAATGAATCTTTAATTTGGCTTCAATATGAAGACGCTACTAACTCTAGAGTTACAGCGTGCCTGATCAGGTGTCCAACGATGGACTCCCATGCTCGACTTTGATTACCACCAGAAGGTCCACTAGAACCTCCAGAGGGTACTTCCCAAAGTGTTTGGTGAGGGTGGGCGGCCCGAACATTGATCTGAACCTGTCACCATATTTCAGACCAAAATCTGTGATTTTCCACACCCTATTTCAGACCTGAGCCAAAAATCGATACTCCATTTCAGACCTATAGAATCAGTACACGGCTTTAATATATCACCGCAACTGACTTTCCAGAAATGGCTTCCATATCAGTGCGTGAACATCTGAGAAGGGCTACAAATTTGACGATGTTGATGAGGAAAAAAAATATGTAATTCCTTGTAAACAAAACAACCAGTGCAAAGTTAGATCAGTGGAAAAAATTCCCTTTTTCAGACCAAAACCGCTCAAAAACCATACTATTTGGAGCCGCACTACCTGTGCAGCCCGTATCAGGGAGTACCCTCCCCCCGGGACTATACAACACTTTGAACCATCATTGGGAAATCGTACGACTCAGCACCACGTGGTACCGCCCGGGAAGTACGTCGACGAACCGCTTCGTATACGTCCCCCCTCTAGGACATGAAATTTCTCTACGGTCTTCACATAAAATACTAATTATACTGTACATGTATGCTGTGGAAATTCTCAACAAATTCTTGAATCATTGAATATCGTTTCTTTAACTTTCACATTTCTCACAAATCGACGGAAAAGGATTTTCCAACCAGATGCCAGCTCTGAAAATTGTTTTTGATTTTGTAGACACACGACTCCATTAAGCTCTCAGTTTTTTAAAAGTCATCGTGCTAAAGGCATATTTATCTGTCTATCAATCTATCAAAGCTGAAAACACTGTACATGAGCGGAAGAGTAATTGGCCTTGAAGTTCATTCTATCGGTTGCTTAGCAATTATTCCACGAGCGCGCATTAGATATGCGATGTTATTAAAAACTGGATCATTAGATAATGCGGTTCAAGAGTTTTCATTGGCTCCGCCGTCATGGTATACAAGCAATAATACCATGCTCTACAAACATGGTAAGCCCAAACGTAATAAAAACTCGTGAATTGTATTATCCGATCATCCAGTTTTTAATAAAAGCACACAGCATCCGTTTTGCTGACTGTAGGCTTTGAATTTCATAAGAACTACCTAAAAATCTATGAGATAGCCAACCGGTTTATATCTTTCTGAGCTGAACTCTTCTGTCAACTACGCGTCCCGTAAAATAATCTCTTAGAACTGTTTATTTATCCCTCCCTTTTGAAAAGTGACCGCTACCCGGCCTGCAGCTGTAACCAGCTGTTGCTGAACGGCAATGATCCCGCGCGTTTTCCCCACGCGCGTTACCACTCCACATGCTAAATTTGGCATCCATCGCCAGGCAAGAAATTAAAGTTTTTCTTCAAACAAATTCCTCTTTCAGGACTTTTTTTCCTACGAATAGCTGTAATTTGACCCGGTTTACCAATAGGAACGTTTTAAATTGACATTAATCCTGGCAAGACATTTTGGAGCACACTATTTTCGAATATCCGACATTTGGTGACGATGCACAAAGCATTGTAAGGATAGCTTTGAAGTCTCGAGTGGAGCCGGCGCGAAGGGAAGCCAAGCAACTGTATTTGTGATATAGGAGATGGCGTTAATTACGCAATTATGGCAGGGGAAAAGACAATGGTCTTCTTAACTGTTTGCAGTTCTAAAGAAGGAATCAATATTTCAACTGCAACTCCGCCATTTTGTACGCCGCGCTCGAGCCGTGAGTTGAATTCGTAAGAATTCAATCAGAATTGCAAAAATGCCCGATGAATGAACGCCAGCGAATGGCACAGGAAACCACGCGGAATGAACTCATGAAAAAGTCATGATTTTTAAATTTTTTTATTGCCATCAGAGTTATTTCTGACGATCACAGCTCTCAAATGTCATGCAATATTGATGCAGGTGATGTTTGCAAATAACGTAAACTCCACTGTATGAATATCGGTGATGCTCTTAAACCAGTTCAACAGCGTACGCTCTCCAGAAATATAAATCATTAAATACAATGTGCAGGTTGTTTGGCTCAGTAGAAAAATTCACAGCCAAGACAACACTGCCCCATGGCGACCATTGTCATGTAGGATCATAACAAAATTCACTTCAACTCCCAAGTAAAGAAAATATTCCGGCGTCTTCTTGAAATAACTAAGTTTCCGTCATGAGTGAGTAAAATATCTCCTTCTCCCTATTTTTGAAACAATGTCCGTCAAACGCTTCCGGAAAAGGCCTTAAAACTAAAATAAGGACTACTGTAGTGAGCTCCTAAAATAACTTCTCAGTTGTCGTAACAAAACTAACACAAGATTTGTTTTGTTCAGTTCAGTGGTCGCACAGTTTTTTCAATCTTTGGCGTGTTACAAAACAAACCGGCGTTTGGCTCTGCGACCGAAATACCAAATTTCAGTTTTTCAATTTAAAGTAAACTTGTGTTGTTCGGTTTTTTATCGATTCTTCAAACAGCAACATAAACCTTTATGTATGCAAATATTCAGTTTACAAAACCTTTTTGTTTTGGCAAGAAATTTGTGACGCTCGCAGGCACTGCTCATGCCAAAACCAATATTTTCGCAATATTTGTACATTTTCAAACACGGTAAAATTTAATTTACAGGAAACAGTTAGAGCATTCCAAAAACTAACGAAATTGTACAAAACAATTGTCTTACTAAACACTCTTCTATTTTTTTTTTCAAAATTCTGGAAGTGCGCATACACAGATTATAAACATTCACAGCTAGCTTTACTTCATATACCCTGAGGACACATCTGTTATTTTTTATTGAAAAAGATAATGGATCACGGTGCGAACGGTGTTTGTATAACAGATTTAGTCAACCGTAAAATGTTGATGTTTAAAATCCACTGTCGATTTTTTTTTTCTCCAGCAAGCTTTTTTCCCTTTTTAAAATATTCAGTCCGTAAACTCAATATTTCTGGAAAACGATCAAATCTGACAAGTGTTATTATAGTGAGCAGCAAGCAAATAGTGGCGTTTAATATTTCATATGTGAGGGTAAAAGCCAAGTCTCTTAGCATATATATTCAAACTGAACCGTTTCCAACTGTTTTCCAATTCTCAGAAGGGCCATAATACCTCTACTGGCCGCGGAACCGACAAAAACTTTGTGTGGCTAGTTTCAATTAGGGGCAAATCAAATTATTCCGCTTAAATTTTCTATAAAACTGCTTTAAAACGGTTTGGATGTCGTTCTTGCTACGGTAAACAGTTTTTGTCGTATTGATTTAATGTTCAAAAATGTCATTATGACGTTTTTCGAAGAGAACTCTGGCGTCGCATAAGAAGCTCGTGACCAACTCGGGCCAAATATTCAAGTAATTACTCAGAACTACAATTAAAAGTCTGACACAAATACCACATTTAACTTTGCACCCTTGAACTTTAAATATTGTCTTGGCAAAAGTGTTCCGAGTTTCACGATATCCATCGTTCGCACGACACGTGTTCCCACGTTGTACGATTCGCGGAACGCGTAACTGCCACTCGATTCACGAAAGCGGACTCGCTGAACGTGAAAATAGTGCTTCTAGCATGGCCACAGTTTTAAGGAACGCATTTGGTTTGTTTCAAAGCCTGAGATAAATTGAATTAGTAACCGCACTCAAGAAGTTACAAGAAACTGGACGGCAAGCGCAGGAGTCCCTTAAATCGACCAGTTTGTGTTAAATGAGAGTTCAAAAAAAATATTTACAGTAACCTCCCTTAAATCAAAGCGTGCACCGACTTGGGACAAGCAAGATTAAATATTTGACTGCCTTGGTATCAGCCCTTAAGCAGATCAATGCCATCCCTATCTGGGCATCCACAATAACAAGTAGCCTCTCTTAGAGGTGTCAACTCCAGAGCAATGTCTTCCTTAGAATTGTGCCTTATAGAGGTGTCAATCTTAGAGGCGTCCACCGTGGAGGTGTCCCCCATCCCATACAGATGTCCTTTCAAGAGGAGTCCACTCTACAGCGATATCCTTAGAGGTGTTTACTTTCGAGGTTGTCACCTTACAGTTCACCTCAGAGATACGTTTTCCATCCCAGAAAGGTGTGCTCCATAGCTGTGTCAGTAGTATGATTACCCTCGGACACAGTTATATACCTTCACAGTTATACACCTTCACAGTTATAAACCTTCAAATGCACGATGGCAGCTGTCCTGAATAACCGTTGTTTTGCCATATCAGTTAAAAATGCAAGATGCATACAGTACATATATGAAAACTGGAAAAGACAATGGACAGTGTAAAATGAAGGGAAAACGGTTCCCGCAAAATTATGAAAAAAATTTGAGGCAAGATTTATTGAAGGACATTTGTCGAGTTCATAAATATATAAACAATCGCATTGTAATGAGTATTATATCGCGTACGAATGAATTCTGTTCGGTGACTCGTACAAACACAGTTCTGCTCCAACTGGCCAAACTTTCACCCTTTCTCAGACTTTTCAGGCTTTTTACCCCGTAAAGATCCTCTTATTTTTCTTGTTTGCCTACTTCCCTCGTCTTCTCCTTGTCTCTACAATTCACTTTGACTTGCCAGCTTGTCTAGCTTTGGCAATGTCGATATCTGATTGGGTAATCGTATGAAACACGTCATCCACGTCATAAATGTCGCGGGGAAGATCTTTGTTGGTTTCTCGACGACCTTCGAGGGCTAGCCTCGATTCCACGCGATCACGATACCGCTGTGCTGCTTGTTTGCGTACCATCCGACGATACTAAGAGAAAGAAGTGAGATGTACGTTAAAAACATGTGAAGATACATTTTATTTGCTTTATAGGACATTATGAGACAGTGTTTTAGCACACTTTCAAACACCTAAAGTTTGTCAAAAATACTCCGCTGTGTGTCGTATTTTCAACTCTCTTCTTGGTGCAAAATGAATATAGGAAAGATCATATATTTGAACTGCGGAAAAAGATCTCAAGATATCAATGGTTATCGCAGTTATATACGCAACTTAAGCAGCTGTGAAATTAAAAGCCGCTGTTTGGAAAATATGTGGTCAAACACCCGGTCTACCATGTTTGAAATATTACACACCAAATATGGTACAGTGTAATTATCTTATGTTTCATTTACCTCGTTAGGTGATTGATATTGTGGATTTTCATATAATGTCGATCCTCCAAAACTTCCCTCAAACACTCTGATGAGGTTCAACACAAACCGTGGCCCTGAAAGTTTACCAGAAACAAAGAATAACATGAACATATTAACAACATGCTTTAGCTAGCTGATGACTGTCTTAATTCTCATCACTTGTTGCTTGACAATCTTCTGATATTGTAAGGAGAAATAAGATGTCAATCACTGATCGGAACTAAACAATGAAAATAAGAACAAAACATACCAATCTCCAGTAAAGACCCATCTTCCTCAACAATCTGAAATACAAAATTCAAATAAATTAAATCGCGTATCGCTTTCTGTCTTTAGAAGGAAAGTCTTTTTACAAGTCTTCTCCAAAAGCCAATTTTAATGATGAAGGACGTAAAAAAGACAGTAAAACCAAATTTAGCCATCACAGAGCTACCTCCTATTACCATCGTGGCACTCTCTTCATGTACCTGGTAAACCGTGTAAAACAAATTACTAGTATTTACCTGGAAATTCCGGAACCAAATTCTATTGTCTTCTATTGAAAAGGATAAAATGTGATCTACAAATGGTTTACTCTTGGGATGAGAACAAGGAGTACTAAAAATCTGCAAGTGAAAAATAATTTCATCAGATTAGACAGTTAGACTGTTAGCCATCGTCTTTTCAAAAAAAATGGAAATAGGATTTTTTTTTGAGCAGCCGAAAGTGAGCAAGAGAAAAATTTTCAGTCAACTACTTTTTGTGCTCAGAAACTTGTCTTTTTTGGTTGATTTAACATGAGGTTTACACTTTTAAGTGAATAAAATTACCATTTTAAGTCTTACATGAAAGTAACACTGTCAGAAAGAAGGTTGTTGACAATTGAGACAAAAAGTGATTTTTGAATCAAACGCAGGTTCTCATAATGTACATACCATAATAAGAGTGGACTCAGTGATAAACACAAAAATTATGATTGCAGTACCTAAATTACAATAACTATCTTATATACTACTTGTTAGTACCTTAGTTTCATTCCACAAGACAAGTCCATGAAATACACTGGAAGGTTGTCATTTAGTTAATTCTACTCAATGCTTAAGTACATTTAACTAGAATAGTCATGCAAATGTACAATGTACCTGAATAAACATTTCCTTGAGGAGTGAGTTGTGAGGTGTTTCATCAAACAGCTGCAATTTAAATAAATTCAGGTACCATTAGGTTACTCAACAGTAAGTTCTGTAAGACTACTGGGAACCTTGTACATGTATATGGGCCAGTTTTAACTGTTTAAAGCCTAAACACTGCTCATTTTGTGCCACTAGTTTTTTTTTCCCCAAAATCTGGGCTTTTTTAAACAAAGTGCTTTTTTTTTCATTACATACACAGTGGGCAAGTGAGGTTTCTTGGGAAATGTTTTGAGGAAATTCAAATTACAGAAGTACTGTTAGAAATGACATTTTTTTTTTGGGGGGGGGGGGTGGGCAGCAGGATTTTTGGGCCAGTACATCATAGTTAGAACTTGCTCCAAGGGCAAACCTGAAAATTGTTTTTTCTTTGCACACTGATACAGTGTATGCGGTCAGAAGGATTTTGAGAGTAAAGGTATTTAACTAATAACAAGGTTTTGCAAAACATTTTAGAACAAAAAGGAGCGATATTAAAATCAAACAATGTTTCGATGACACAATGTCATCATTATCAAGAACTTTCAATTGAAAGTACATTAAATTACATTACTTCTCAATAGTTCGTATAGTGTGATCGTCCGGGTGAGTGTAGTTCTGAAAAGAACTGTTGTTGGTGACTGACGTTTCGACAACCTGAGCGGAAGTCATCTTCAGAGTCAAGTAAATAGTGTTTGTCAGTCGATGATGTTTTAAGTCTGGTCCGTTGAACGTGATTGGTCAGTATAGCCATGATGGTATTGGCTGAAAGACTCGTGTAAAGTTTGTCATCAGTCATTGGTGGGTTTCGATCCGTCTATTGTTAGTCAAATAGGT
>Ga0126338_10000613_pt1 | contig 20159 bp, 7 predicted proteins | sample OrbCmetagenome_2_FD_92529 | JGI IMG/M metagenome (GOLD analysis project Ga0126338, IMG submission 92529) | Coral microbial communities from Petempiche,Puerto Morelos, Mexico - Orbicella C C metagenome | ecosystem: Host-associated > Invertebrates > Cnidaria > Coral | place: Petempiche,Puerto... | reverse complement strand
TGATTGGGATAGAATCCTTTGTAAGTGTTCACAGTTAGGTATTGTTGGCTATCCCTGCTCAGTTCCATTTGCTGATAGGCATTTGACAAATCAATCTTGCTGAACACAGTTCCACTTCCCAATCTGGCAAATATATCTTCGGTGTCCGGCAGCGGGTAAGGGTTGTCTAGAAGGACCTGGTTCACTAACACCTTGAGGTCACCACAGATGCGTATTCTTCCATCTTTCTTGGGCACGCAGACAACAGGAGAAGCCCAGGCACTCCATTTCACCTTCTTGATGACTCCTAACTTCTCCATTCGGTCTTTTTCTTCTTCCACCTTTTGGAGTAGTGCATAGGGAACTGGATGAGCTTTGCAGAATATCGGTGTTGCATCATCTTGAAACTTTATCTCTGCCCTTAAACCTTTGATGGGTCCCAGTCCCTTGTGAAATACCCTTTTGAGATGATTTAGAACATCAGACACAGTGTCAGCTTTGCTCACATGAAAGATATTGGGCCAATTTAACTTCAGTTGCTCCAACCAGTTTCTGCCTAGGAGTGGAGGGATTTCTCCATCCACAACAATCAAAGGTAGCAAAAGTTCCTACTGTTCATAGATCACAGGCAAATGAACTTCACCTTAGACAGGAATTTGGACACCATTGTAAGCCTTCTACTTAATCTTGGTACAACGTAAGGGCCATTGGTCATGGGGCTCCTGTATCTAATTGCATTTTACAACTCTTCTAATCCAGCATCAGTAACACAAAAATCGGGGTGTGTCCATCTTTTCCAGAATCTTTCGCTGTAAAAATGCCCAGAAGTACATCATCCTCCATGTCGTCCTCGACCACCTCTTGCAGGCATTTTGTCTCTAGAAGCTCTCTCTTTCTATCACTTGACTTCCCCGTTGCTGAATCATTGCTGGGTTTTATCTTGCATACACTTGCATAAAGACCCACTTTCTTACACTTCGTGTATACACTTTGGCGGGCTGGGCAAATTTTATCCTTGACCACACCGGTAGCATCAGTTAGCCTTTTCTTCCCTTTTTGCTGCTCAGGGGGCTTTGAATCTGAGGTTGAGACAACTTTATTCACTCCCAAGGATTCCTCAGTTGAAGATGCAAAATCTTATCTTCCCATTTTCTTAGCTTGAAGGTCAACTGCTTTCATCCATCGATCTACCGCTGGAACTTTCTGAAGAGTAAGATGCTACTTTGCCTGCAATTTTCTATTTAATTCCGATGATCGACATTTATCAATAAGTTGATCTCTCAGTCGACATCTGGGTTTGCAAAATTACAGTTCTGTGCTTGCTTCCTAAGCATAGTTATGATTTGGCCTACTCTTTCTCTCCTGTTGAGCCATGCTCCTGAATACATATCGCTCATACGGTCGAGTAAGATTCGTGACAAAATACGCGTTCAGAGTGCATACCGTTTTCACGAAATCGGTAGCCGTATCCTCTTGAAATTGTTCGGTCGGACCTGGGTCAGTTAGCGTTTCGTACAACTCCTGAACCTCCATTCGCACTGTGTGAAGTAACAAAGCCTTTTTTTGTGCATCGTTGACCACTCCTTTGGCCACAAGAATGTATTGAAACGATTGAAGCCATTTCTTCCAACGTGGTCCCAATGCAGACGAATTACCTTACACCTTACCTTACAAGCTACACCTTGAATTTCGATATTAACTACCGGCATTCTTCCTTAGTTAGCCAATCCCATCCTCGTCGCCAGTGTTAAATACTGAGAAACCCTCCAATGGTTTCGGAAAGTGTTCGATTTCGCTGGGTGAAATCACACACACAACAGCAACATGGCGAACCCTGACAAGAACTGGGCGCCTCACTTGAATGCGCACGCGTTAGACCACTGACAATACATAACACTCGTCACAATTTGGGAGAACTCGAAAAAGCTGTGGAAACACTCGCCTATGGCTCGTGTTCCCACAGCATTTCCCGTTCTCCCAGACTTCCACTCGTGCTTCTATAACTCGATAGAAACACGGTACTTGTTTTATATTTCTTAAATAAAGAAGCCGAAGCCGTGTATTACACTGAAAAAATTGTAGAAAACATGAGCCAGAGGCGAATGTTTTCTACATTTCCTGAGTGTTGTCAAATGTCTGAAGTGTTTTTTCACAGTGTAATACATGGCTTAGGCTTCTTTATTTGCTTTATGATATAGAATGATTTTACACGCCCAAAACAATAAAACACGCTTTTTCTATGTTTTATCCCCTTATAAAACATGGGTTTTTGACCAACCAGAGTGCGCATAGGGCCCTATCTATATTATAAAGAGAGCTTAAAGTGCTACGGTTAGGCTGAAGTATAGAGCTCAGGTTAGCTGGTGTATGGTTAGCTCGATCTCTCTATGAATGAAAATGGGAATAAGATATTCTTAAAAAGACTGCAGTCTACATTTTACCCATGGTTTGCAGTCTAGTCTTGTAAGACTTTTCTTTAAACATATTGACATACAAGGCCCCCTCCCCTCTGCATAGGCCTCTTTCGTCCTGCTTTGACCGTAGGCTGATAGTTTGGAGTGCAATCAAATTCTCATATGGAGCCTCTGCGGAGGAGAGAGTACAAGGCTCCATTAATATGGTCTTGGGTACTGAAGAGAACCCTATCAGACCCTCCTGAGGCAACTTTATCAAGTATTTGTTTGAAACGAAGTTCTCCCTCCAGGATTACGTAAGCTTTTCTCATATTCCAGCGTTCAGTTATCCTTCTTCCTTTGGCTTCCTTTCAGTCATTTGGTCACTGTGGGGTTTTGTGAGTTAATTTTGATTTCTTCATACCATTGTAAGTTTTCCTTTGCAACTTCCCACTGATTTATCATCAGGTATTATTCACGCCAAGTACGTTATTTCAAAATGAAAGCTTTCATAAAATCGTGATTTTCACACGTATGTAATAGTTCTAGAAATTTTATCGGTAGGAAGTTGTCTTCATTGAGGGCGGAACGTTTCTCACAACGCACTAGTTTTTTCGCGTAGCATAGGCAATATAAGACGACCCGAAACTTCTTTTAGTCAGAGATTTTTAGTAAAGTTACACCGCCACCGTGCTACGATCATAGGATCCAAGTTACCGCTATTTCAAGTGTATTTCGCTTTCTCTCTGCTACCTTTTGGTGCGAGTCGTCAACCAAAGTACCTAGTTCTTATTGTTGTAGTTATTTGCTAAGTCGCAAATTGTTAGTCTTCTTTGTCACCAAAGGTTTCATTTACTTTATCTAGGTTTTGGTGAACTCGCTTTTACAGCTCTATTATTGCTAAGGCTTATTGTCATATGATTCCCAAATTGTGATTGTTTTACGCTATATTTAGCTGTTTTGCGCGATATCCGTTGATATCTTCGTTTCCTATGACAAGAGTTGTTATCGTCTCAGTTTTATTAGTTTCAAGTATCAATTTGTTTCACTTTGTTTCAATTTGTCTATTTGTTTCACGCTGTGATCTTGTTAGTTTTATTATGATTTTTCTATCCTGTTAGATTTGTATTTTATGCCTTATCTAAGTAGGACGTATCTGAACTATCGCTTTTCAGTTTGAACCTACTACTACTACTACTACGCCTATTCATGCTCCTGCTCTTGCTCCTATTCGTATCTGCTACCACTAGCGATTTACTGGTTTTCGCTATTTCTTCAGTCGCTACCTATTGTGAACTAGATCTATGGACTTGATCTGTCATTAAATTAGTTTGAATCAACCAAGTGGAGTTCGAATATCTCGCACCGCGCTACCCCTGTAGTTGTTTAAGATTTGAGTAAAGGCTTCCTGTAGAATCTTTACAATTACAACTATGAGTTGCCCCAAGTAGACCAGTCATACTATTTTGACGAAAAAAGGTTATCAGGCCTACCAGGGCTATCCTGGTTATGTTGCTAAGGGTGACTTGTGTTTCACTTTCTCAACAAGACGGTGCAAGTTAGCTCGTCTAGGGTTACTGAGGTAAAAGCTTTTTGTTACCTTAGACCAAATCTAGGGCCTCAATGTCGGCTGGAATGATGTATGCTTATATAACAAAACTTGAGTTCCAAACTCTGCTCAGCATGAGTTCCTGTAGCTGGATCTTATTATGTTTACAAAATTGTCACAGTTGATCAAGAATTTAGGAATTTGAAGTTTGATTTATTTTAATTCAAACAGGTAAATAAGGATCCAAAAGTGCTTTATCCAGAGTGTTGTCACTGTAGTTTGTTTGACTCGCTTCAAAAATTTTATTTTTCCTTTGTGCAGGTGAGGGTGCAAAAAAATTTCTTTATCAAATCTGAAGACTTGAATTCAATACATTAATACTGGAAATCAGGTATTTTATAAATTGTGATATTAGCTCCATGTACATTACCGCATTGTATCTGCTTGGACGAGACGTAAAACCTGGATGGAGTGTCATTGTTTAGATATGAGAATTACTTTTTTTAATCGTAAAAACATATTGAGCTTCTGGTGTTGGACCTCATAAGGAAATATGTCTTTTAGTTTACATTTTGTGTTAAAAAGAGTTGGGGGTGATGTAAAAACCAAAGAGCGAAGGGAGGTCATATAAACATTTACTCCAGTTTTCAACAGGTGATTATTATAAGTGCTTTTACTTAAACTGGGTCCACCCAGACAATGTAAATCAATCAGATGGCAGAACTGAGAGAATAGATTCCAATATTTTTAAATCCAGCCAATCAAATGTCCCATTTTCAATTCCAGCATATCAAATATTCGGTACAAGACAATGAAATCTCAACCGTTTCGTTGTGATGCTTACGCAATATTACGGTGCCGCATAATAAATTGCCAAGCTCAAACCGTTAGTAATTCTGCGTGCTTGCGGGGTCAATAAGAATTATATGCTACACCTTCTATGGGCTCGTTGATTGTTTTGGAAGATACATGAAAGTAAAAGCTGCGTAAGAGTGTCACTCGTCAATATATATCGCCAACAGATTGTGCTGTGTGAATATTGTCGCGGCTGTTTAAAAGGAACCCATTCAAACGGTCTCTGAGCAGTTTCGCATGAACGCAGATTCGAAATGTACGGAAAGGGATTATTTTCGATCTACCTGAAAGGAGCTGAAGGCAAACTTCAAGCACGAGAATTAAAAAGTTAACTTGACAAAAAAATGAATGCTTTGTTCATAATATCTTCGATTTTTCCATCCAGGAGTTGCTATGCGTTGGTCTTTTGTTTTTGCCTGAGTGATTTTACAGGCTGAAGCTTCCATAGTACAACGCGGAAAAAAAATCGTTTGAATTTTCATGTTATTTCAATACAATGAAACTCCGAAATGTAGAGCTGAGCTCCTGAGACACTGAACCGAAAGATGTGTAAAAAGAGAAACACGTACAGACAGTGGGTCAAAATCTAATATTCTACGATCTTACACAAAAGCCGTAGAAAATATATTTAGTGTGGCCGTACGTTCACAGCCAGAAAACGGTCAATCTATTGAGTTTAACACGCTTGTAAATGGAAAATCTAAAGTAAAGTGACGCAATATTTTCTAACGCGAAACCACTAACGCCTTGAGCTTGACAATTTATTAACAGACACCGTAGTTGCGTAAGCATCACAACGATCAAGTCTAGATTTCATTCTTTTCTACCGGACATTTGATTGCCTGGATTTGAAAATTTTGGAATTTATTGTTTCAGTTCTGCCATCTCATTGGTTTTCATTATCTAGGTGGCCCAGTCTCAGTAAACGCACCGTAAGAGGAGTCTTATTTAATCTTTTTAAACCTTAGATTACCATCCTCCGCCACTTTTGCAAGGCCATTCAAGCAGGTTCCATTTCTGGCAGTACATCCAATCAGCATGGAAAGCTATCTATTCATTGTCATTGTACTGTCAATTAAACATTTATAACCCAATCTTGTTTGTTTTTCCTTTGTTATTTGCTGAAAATGTACACTTATTATTCTCTTGAAGCCAATAATAAACTCATAAATGCAAACGGCAACAGGGAACCCTGGATGGATTGAGCTGGGGTGTAATGATGCTTGGGATTCATGTTTACATGTAGAAACTCTGTGACACTCATCTCTAGAATATTTCTTTGGAGGTCAGTTTAAACTTAGTGTGATATAATTGTTAAAGGTATCTTTATTTACATAAAATTTATGATGAAAATTAAAAGCAAAAAGTTCAAAGGAAATAACTGATTATATTTTCAAACTTAGCGGCAGTAAAGCTATTACAGTTTCTCAAGACAGATATTATCAGAAAACAAGGGGTTTGGTTATACCTTCCTTGATGAACTCATTGTTTTGGCAAGTAAGTCACTTTGGCTTGATATGTTTCTCCTGGATAAATTAGGTCTTATTACCAATGGCGTAGCACAGGAAGTGTCCCTGTTCATATTTTCTTTCCTCTTTAATTCACTTGCTGCTTCAAACCAGATGCTCCATTTTTAAGTTCTTTCCATATAACATCCTACGCAGTTTTCTTCTACACTCTATACAAGTTTAATTGAACTCACTGAAATAAAAAAGAAAATGGAACCCCAACCACCAGTTTAGGAGATCTTTCTTGTTGGAGGTGCAAGACAAGAAATAGCTTTTCTCTGGATGAGGATGCCCCAGGAAACAGATGCTAATCCAATCTTATATTTGACGAACATTTTTACATGAAATAAAGCACCTTTCTTTCAAGAGGTCTCATCCATGTTAGTCTAAATATCATCTGTTTTATGTAGGTCTCCCGTACAGCGATTTTATATCATTTTACCACTCGCCTTGCGTCACTTGGTTGGTTTCGCAGAAGAAATTGTTATCGTTGTCAGTTCTGCGGATAATTTAGCGCAGAAAAATAATTCTTTGGTACATTATTTACTTTCCAACCCAACCTATAACTTGATAGATCAAATGTCTTTGTAAGGGAGCATTTTCCATGTCTCATCCATGTTAGTCTAAATATCATCCGTTTTATGTAGGTCTCCGGTACAGCGATTTTATATAATTTTACCATTTAAAATATCCACTCGCCTTGCGTCATTTGGGTGGCCTCGCAAAAGAAAATGTTATCGTTGACAGTTTCGCGGATAATTTAGCACAGAAAAATAATTCTTTGGTACATTATTTACTTTCCAACTTTACTTTACTTTCCAGGTAGCATTTTCCATGTAATACTTTTATTATGTCAAGGGTTTCGAGTACTGAGCAGCAGTTCCTCCAAGCTATGGCGTCTACAAAATAATGGTTTACAACCCACTTATCCTTTTTATGCATATGTTCAATGATTCGTTTTCATTACCACTTAAACGTTTTAAACCAAATCAAGATCATCTTCTTGTGTTTGTGGTGTTGATTGTTCGGTTCTCCAGATATCGCCCAAGAAACGGGCGCAAATCTTCAATTTTGAATCGCGTTTTCAGAGCGATCTCGAAATTTTCCCTGTTTTTTGCTTTCTGTCTTCTAGTTTTTTAAAACCAAAGTATTTTTGGACACAATATTAACGGGTTATCTTTTTCCTGTGGTCTCTGGTTAGCCTTCTTTCAAATTCTTTGACAAATCATCAAATGAAACACTTTTCTGGTATCATTATTTAGCGGCCATTGAAACTTCACCGGCCGACTCACGAGTGACGTCATAGTAGCCAAGATCATCGGGCGCGTAATCACATGGCTACGCAACCAAAGTTGACTTTTCCCTCCTGTCCCAAAATTGGGTACTTGCACTTTTAAAAACTTTTGGTAAGAAAGTATTTGCAGTATTCAGCTTAGTGTACAAACCAAGTTTGGCGCTATGAAAGCCTCGTTATGTGGTCCTCTCGGTTTAAGGTCGCAACACAAGGGTCGGCTTTCCTTTGCCATAGTATGCACAAACTAGGGATTTTGAACATTTGTAAAATTTTTTCAGGGAACTATGCGCATCGTTCAGCTTAAGGTACACACCGAGTTTGCTTAAGTGGAAGCTTCGGTCTAGGACCCTGATACTGGGCGTTGGCTCCCCTAATATGCCCAAACTTGTATACTCTGTCCTCCAATGTTCTGTTCAACATACTAGGATAGAGGGAAACTATATTCTGATTTTAGTTCATTTCTTTTCAGTCTTAATGCCTGGTAGACGAAAATTACTACATGTACTCTACAGGTGTTTATGACTGCCATTGCAATTGGTACGCCAGGGCCAAAGTTCTTTTCGCCAGTAATGTTCCAGGCTATGTGAAGTTTGTATGAAATAATTCACATATGAACTGCGGTTGTAGATGAAAGTGAAGAATGATCAATCGCAGTAAATTTTCCAATTTAAGCAATTGGAAAGAAGAAGTCTGAAAAAATAAGGGTTTCAACGGGATTCGAATCCGTGACCTCCGCGATACCGGTGCGACCAACTGAGTTATGAAGCAACACATTAACCTGTCAACAGCGACAGTTTCAATAGAGGATGTATACGCCTGCGACCTGCAGATATCTTTCCAAACACTCCTGGATTCTTTAATCCGGAGGAAGGAATGCAAGGCATTAAAAAAGTTAAAGTCGTGCCAAAAAAGTTGAAGTCATACCAAAAAAGTTGAAGTTGTGCCAGGAAAGTTGAATTCATGCGAAAAAAGTTGAAAACGTGCCAAAAATGTTGAAGTCGTACCAAAAAAAGGCGAAGTCCTGGCACTAAAGTTAAAGTCATGCCAAAAAAGTTAAACTCGTAAAAAAATAGTTGAAGTCGTGTTGGTGAAGTAAAAGTCGTGATAGTAAAGTTGAATTCGTACCTAAAACTTAAAGTCATGCTAAGCAATTTCGCTGAATTTAGAAGTTGCTTCATAAACGAGTCCTGGCAGTGAATTTTGACAAAGAAAACCGAGTGGCTCTGACTGTGATCCGTAAAAAAACTATAAAATCTTCTTTCGCTGTCGGCAACTTCAAAACAGCCAAATTTAATGGGCCGTTGTCAAAACGTCGCTTGCGCGCAAAAGAAAAGAAAGCGAGCTAAAATATTTTTCGATGGGTTGGTTCATAGAGGGTTTTACTTCTAGTTTGGTAGTAAATATTCAACTTAGTAGTAATGTACGGGTCTGCAAATGATCCCAAACCGCAAATAATCTCCAAATTGGATCGCAAATGATCCCGAACCGGAAATGATCCCCCATATGGAAAGCAAATGATCCCGACTAAAAAATAACGAATCGCATGGATGGTGTAATGGTGTGGATAGGAAGTTGGCGTACGTGAACACCGATGTTTTTATTAAAGCCATCTTTTAATTATAATTGCTTACAACTTGGTTTTTTTCCATACTTTCGACTAAATTTTGTTGCTAACTACGGTCTTATGAATATCATTAGTCAATCATCAGAACTATACTTGGCTTCCATTTCTTTGCAGTTCTCAGTAAATTATGAGCAATGCACCATACGCCACATATGCTCCTTTGTTAAACATTAATATCTCGATTTTATGGTTAAATCGCATTTTATTAGCCCTTAACGCCACTCCTCTAATAAGTCAAAATTCCAAGCTATATATACGAAGTTCAGTTTCATGACAGAAGATGACATTAAAACATGTTTCCCAAACCTGCAACCAAGAGAACCGCGCGCTGCTTTCAATAATGAAGTTGAAGGATGTCATTAGAAAGCTGAAGTCAGACTTTGCCTGAAATGAAATCTGTCTTTTATGGGCAGGACAATGTCAACTACCTGGTAAATGCATACGCCTTTCAGAGTTGGGTACTCCACAGGTGATGCAGGTTCCAGCTCTTGTGAAATTTGATGGAGATACAGCCGAAAGAATGCCAAATGGACATATCTGTAAAGTAAAGTCCAGGCTTCACACTCGAACAGTTGATAATTCTTAGGGATGTTTAGATAATGAGGAGGAGTCTGTGGGTGATACCTTGAGCGTTCCTCTTTTCCTCCTATCCACAGAAAGGATGTGTGAAAACGTATCAAATATTTTCCTCCTCACAGCACCATCTGGATCTTTGAAAAAACGAACGCGCTTAAGAGAATAAGACTTTTCTTGGGAATGCTCGGCCACGCAGACAGACTACATTGCGTATTGGAGAGACGACTGGCAAGAAAGCGCATGTAGCGTCTGTAGCCAAGTTCATGATGCCAGGGACAGTAATGGAAACCGCCTTTTTACAAGTTTTGAATTTCTGGTAAGCTAGCAAGTTTTAAGGCTAGCCTCGAAGCGCACACTTGAAAATCATGACGGGGAATGACACTGGAGAAAACCGGATCGTAGAAGATGAGCAAGACTTCAGTGCGCGAAGTTAAAACCTTCAAGAATTTCCTTGAGTCATCTTATCTTATATTTGCGAACTTATTGCAGAATCAAAGCCAAAACTTCCAATTCAGATGCTTCTGAATATCTTCAAGCACTTTGATATTCCGATAACCGACATCAAAGTGACGAAGAGAGCTCCTCACATCGAGAGGTTGACCACATTAGGGAAAAAAATGCACCTGTTAGGGAAAAGTTTAATCGCTTTTTGTTAAAACGACATCTGTGATATTTACAATTGAAGCAATACTGGATGTATAAATTTTGGAAAGTGTCAAAAATGTTCTTCAAAACACAGACGTTTCGGGTATATGACCCTTCTTCAGTGTTAAAAAACTGTTCAAAAAACGTTAAAATACGCATTAGATTTGTAACGACGTTAGGTGGGCGCGCGCACGTAGAAAAATTTCGCGTGCATTGTTTAAATGTTGCTGAAGTTTATGTTTAGTCCATGCGGCTGCACTGTTCCTAACCGAAAAATCAGCCTCATCTCCTGTTGTTTTCACTTGATGTTTGTGGCACTACACAAACGCATACCACGAACCTGGACATCTGTGATAGTATGGCCCGTAGAGTTGAAAGGTCAGGCCACAGGAAATCCAGGAGTGTTCTTGCGTATGCTTCGCAAATGCTCACCAAATCGGTGAAACTGGTCGAACCCTCAGAAGTCGATTTGGTGAGCATTTGCAAAGCATACGCGCGCCCATCTAACGTAGTTACAAATCTACTGCGTATTTTAGCGGTTTTTTAACACTACAGAAGGGTCATATACCCGAAATGTCTGTGTTTTCATGAACGTTTTTGACACTTTCCGAAATTGATACATCCAGCATCGCTTCAATCGTTTTTAACCAAGTGTCACCCATTAGCAACGACGTTTTAGTCTAGCAATATACTTTTATGTGTGATATTTATGTCACATCATTTGCCGGTCTAAAAGACTTCCCTATGAAGGTCAATCAATAAACATCGGCATGATTTCAGTAGAGTAAAGTGCCTTACACCAAAATTCTCAAAGAAAACTCAGCTTAAGAGATTGTTTTGGATTGTTGATTTATCAATTTTGTGTTTAATTTTGAAAGACCCTTAGTTTTATTTTCCTGTTTAATTTAAGTAAAATGCCCGGAAAATAGTATTGCCAACAACTGTGGAGTCGCTGACTACAACACTGTATTACAAAAACAACAATAATATACGACTTGATAAACACCCGAATTTGGAAGAAAATAATGCAAGAGAATCGAAAAATGTCTACTAAAGTGAAATCGAGAACGAAGTTTTCGCGTTGTTGTTTTTCTAGCCTTCTTGGTGGGAATAATTTTTTTCTCTCACGCAACACTACAAAACGCTACAACATAATAAAGGGCAAATGTGCTATTACCTACTAGAGCGTTTACCTGTAAATAATTTTAAGCTTTTTGAAAGCTTAAACTTTGAAAGTCTATCAGATGTAGAAGTTAGATCCAAAAGAAAGGATTTCTCGAATTTAATATTTCCGATAAAATGTTCGATTACTGAAATTCTCGCGTGAAAGTGAAACGTGTTAATCCGCAACCTTACGTACTGGGAAAGGAGGAACAAGGATATAAACCAGGAAGCAAATTTCCTGCGCAAAGTTAAAGTCAAGTAGAAAAGGGTAAGACATTAATAAAGTAATTTTTTAATCCCAAATCTGTTATTTAGTCACTACGAGCTTCGACAGCAGCGATAAGCCGTCGTATTCACCAAAAAATTAAAGGCTATTTAGGGGTTATATTTCAACCAAATTTTGTTAATCTTCGAAAATTTCGTTTGACGCGCAAACTGAAATACCCTAGCCAATTTTTACACATGTTTTAGTACAATGTATGCCTAAAGTCTTAGGGTAAACCAACGTTTAGAACATGCCTAAAATTTGAATAGCGACTTTCCGCTAAAGTATGGATTAAAGATTAACGCAGTTCTATATAAGATTGAAGCAGTTCTAGGATATCAATATTTGCGTTCAAGATTACTACTTAGTCGAATATCTACGACCAAACTAGAAGTAAAACCCTCTATAAACCAATGCATTGCAAAATATTTTAGCTCGCTTTCTTCTTTTTTGCGTGCAAGCGAAGTTTTGAGAACGGCCTATTTCTTCTTAAATTTTGGCTGTTTTGAAGTTGCCCTCAGCAAAAACAGATTTTACGGGTTTTTTCCAAATTGAAGCAGCCTTTCTGAAAACAAATTACATTACGTTTAGTCACTTACCAATACTTATCGATAACCAAAATATTAGCAAAATAAAATTTCCCTCTGGCCGATGGTTCCTTAATTTTTTTCGCATTTGCTCTAAAATGTGTAAAAAGATGCCATTTTAAATTTGTATCACTTGTGTTTGCAAATGCATTCTTAACAAAAGCTGATATAGTCTATGTTATTTAGTGTTAACTGTTGTATATCAACTGATTTTATTTTTTCCTACTTTTTTCATCTTTTTTTGCTGGATATATGTAGGCACATGTAAATACTTGGATAGGTATATTTTCGGGTTGCTAAAGTGAAAGATTTTTAGTAACTACTTATGCTTACTTCTTTATTACACAGTCCGTCCCTGTCAAAGATGATGGGATGTTACGACAGGTTTCTTGGGCACACATACAAAATTGCCACGACTTGAAACTCAGACATTTTGTGTTAAAAATGCTCAAAAAGATTAGGCTTTCTCAGTAACTAGATTATTTTTTAAAACCAGTTACTTGCACAAGAGTGTTTGTGCAAATGGCCATTATTGTATTAACTTTTTAATTTGAAAAATTCCAGGATTAGGTGGAAAAATTTTTTCGAAGGAATTTTTCAGGGCCGTAGAAAGTTCTAGAAGAACGTTTAAAAATTTCAGGAGTTCTACATTGGTGAAAACGCAGGTAGTATGCCCTCAGTTTAAGCCAAACAACAAAATCCGAATTAAATGACACCAACAATTAATTAAATAACCCCAACGAAATAAGAAAATATACATACTCAGAGGGCGGTTTGCCACCTTCTTCAGAGTCCTCATACTACGGTGGCTTACAAGTGCACACCAACTTTAAATCACTCACACCGAATCCAAATCATTTACACGGAACTCAAATCATTCTTTCTGAATTCAAATCTTTCACACCAAGTTTCACAACAATGGACATACTCAGGGGTTGGTTCACGATCTTCCTCAGAGTCCTCATACTAGGGTGGCGTACAAGTGGATACCAAATTTAAATCACTCACATCAAATTCAAATCAATCACACCAAATTCAAATCATTCACACCGAACTCAAATCATTCAATTGGAATTCAAATCTTTCACACCATATTTCACAACACCCACACCAAATTTCACAACAGTCATACCAAATTTAAATTTCCACACTGAATTTTAATCTTGTGAAATGATCGCGTTTGCCTTTGAATTCTAAAGGTCTCTGAGGAGTCTCTTTGCCGCGACCAAACGCCGCGTCACACTAGCCACGAACATTTCTCAAGTATTTGACAATTGTTTCCTTTTGTATCAATTTTAATCTTTACACTGAATTTATTATTCTTACATGCACCACATTAAAATAGTTACACCAAATTAAAGTCTTCACACCAAGTTTAAATCTTCACACCGTTTTGAAATCTTTACACCAAACTGAAATCTTTACACCGGATTCAAATCTTCACACCGACTTCAAATCTTTACACCAAATCGAAATCTTCCCACCAAATTGAAATCTTTACGACAAATTCAAATGTTCATAGGAGTTCAACATCTTCACACCAAATTCAAATTTTCCACTTTTCCGCTCACCGTTTACCTGTCGCCTAAAGATGCTAAAGTCATAAACTTGTGCTCAATTTGCCACCACTTTTGATGCCTGTTCGAGGATAATTTGTTAGCCATGTTATGTTCTTTTTGTTGTTCGCAAGCCTCTGAAAATGCTAATTTTTTTTCTAGCTGTGGAAAAGGTGGGTTAATTAGTCGTTGAGCTAGTTGTACGTGCAGTTCATTCTTTTTGCTGTTTATTTGCAAACGAGGACGTGTTGGGACTACGTGGTCCCCTTAAAATAATAACAGGGTTGGCTAGTGTTTTTTGAGAAGACGATACCTTTACAGGGATGTTTTAGGTTGGACCTATACAGTATTTTTAAGTTGAAATGTGGGTATAAAGTATACTCGATCGATTTTTAACTCAGATTTCAAAATTGGTTTCATTTATCTTTTATTTAGAGCTTCTAGTGTCCCTTTTACTCTTTTGGGCACGCGGTTATAGAACTGGCTTGAGGGCTTTGCAACAAATGTAAAATTATGTTCCTGTCGGACTTTTTTTATATATAAGCAAAAACCTTGGGAAGAACTTTTTCACTGCCCCTTATAGGAGCCCTCCGAATTCGCTTTCCATAGCAATGAATGCTTGGTTTTCAGTTTTTGTTATTTTTTGGAGTAGTCAGCTGACCGCAATAGTCGTTTCCAATGATGATATGTCCGTCAAGATTTTCTGATGATTGGAAACAATCTGCAAGTTTGAGTCGTTTTAATTCAGAAGGTATCTTTACATCCTTCGTCCTAACTGATAACGGTGGAGAAATAATAATAAACTAACTAGCGCTTTTATCAGGATATTCTCGTTTTCCGTTGCTAGCGAAATTGAGAACATATCGTATGTTTTTTGAGTACTTTGAAATGAGTCCGATGTAGTCACGTAGAGGAATTCTTTTCTCATTGATTTTAGTTCAAGTTTGTGCTTCATATCTTTGAGTAGTAAGGGTTCTTTGTGGTCCCGTATCGAACAGCATGAAAGCTTGAAGATGTTGTTTACCGGCTCCACTTATCTTTTTTATGGCGGATTGCATCAGAATATGATTTGTAGAATTAAGTGAATGTATGGCTCCCATGTAGGTTCTGTTCTTCGTATTTCTGGTATTTGTAGGCGACTGAATACTGTTTCAATTTCTGTTTTTCTTTTTATTTGATATGATAAGTTTTGTCCTGAAGTTTTAACCGCGCGGCCATAGGCCGAACGCGGTTCATGGTTTTCCCGTGGTTTATTTTTTATTAACCGCGTGGGCATGGACCGAACGTGGTTCATGATTTACCAGTGGTTTATTTTTTAATTTTTTTTTTTAGGTTTCTCGGTAACTAGACCCAAACTTCCACCCGGCCAAATTTTCAATGACGCAACCTGTGCGGTTTACTCGCCAAAAACATTACCAAAAAGTCCTTTACTCGTGGAAAACATCAAAGAAATTTAATCATGACTTTTAAGAAAGAAAGTAATTCTTAATACTGTTTTTATCGAACCGTTACTATCGTTCATATCGTGCATGCCCATACATATCCCGAAGAAAGTTCTAGATAAGACCATTACGTCATCGGAGATTTCACAACCGCTACGACTGCTGGTGCAATAATAGAGTTTGTGTTATCAAGTGATGTCATGTCTACAGTAACAAAAGAATCATCAAGGACTGCTTTGAAAGGTGCAATGCCTTGCAACTGTAGTGGTAAGAAAACAGTTAATTTTTGAAAGCGCGGTTATAAGATCTAACAGATCTTCTTGTGTTTTTTTTTAGTTTTTTCAGTGACCAGACCCAAACTTCCACTCGGCCAAATTTTGAATGACGTAATATGTGATGTTTCTGGCCAAAACCTGTTAAAACATTGATACAAAGACAATGTTACGGTTGTTGTCTTTTTTACTTTGGGTAAAATATATTTTGTTTTGGTTTTATCGAAGCGTTGGATTCGAAGCGAAATAATAAATACGCGAAAAAAAAGCTATTACGTCAGCCAAGGTAATTGAGAGGAAGAGAGAGAAAATCGACATTTTGCGTTCGTTCTCGCTGAAATGGAAACTATCATTTATGTACAGCTCTCAGTAGCTAAAACTGTGTCTTTGAGGCAATTGGAAGATCTGAAGCCAAAATCAACATTTCTCGTGCACTTTCACCCAGATCTTCGGATACAAGTCTTTGCGCTTCTGGTAATCGTCATTTGGCGTCATTTTTTGCTTCAAAATGTAGTTTCAAATGTTTGAAGCTTTAAGTAGCTGAAACTTTGTTTCTAAGGGAATTTGGAGGAATAAAGTAAAAATCATCTTTTTAGGTCTGTTTTGTCTGAAAAGTACAGTCTCAAGAATTTACAGCTTCAAGTAGCTAAAACTGCACCCCGGAATGCCCGCACTTAAAAAACGCAATCGACTGCGCATCTCTCCGATCATAAATCCGACAAATTTTGTTTTCCTTCGCTATCGTAAAGAATAGGCTGCTGCCTCGCTAGGGCTCGCCAGGAATAAAAGTTAAATCACCGATAAACAAGAAGTAATCTAATTATCAAATAGTCACGTAGAGTGACCGAATAGTAAGTTGCCAGCTTTGGTGTTAACGATTAAACCACGTCAAACTAATACACAAAGTAACAGCTGAGCAGCGTTTCAATGAGAAGTATTGAAGGTAGTGATCTTTACTCTACCGAAATTATATCCCACATCGGTGAGCGTTTCGCCTCATCGACTGATGAAATTAATTGGCGGTTTCAGTAAGTACCACAGAGTCTACACACGGGTACCTATAGCTACCTCACCCAGCACCCCATCCCGCAAGGTTGATTGATAAATTGAAATTAATTAATAGCCAAACATTAAAATTCACACCTTATATTATTTTGTTATTGCGTTATTGCCTTAGCGAACAGCAGCCCTCTAACCCATCCCAATAGCGCACTCTGCACCAAAAAGGTACATTCGCTTCTTTTCCTGGTTAATAAGGTTGTTGGAAAGGTGAAGGTAAGGGAGCGGGGAGGGGGGCTCGGAAACATATATAAAGAAAATGAAGGTAAAGGTAAAATTGTAACGTAAGGTAAAATTGGGAAGCCTTGAAAAAAAATTACAGTTCATGGATTGGGGGAGGGAAATTTTTTTGAATATTGCTCAATTTTCCTCCAACCCTATGCTGAATTAATGAACGGTGTCATTTAGGACTGATATTATCCTTCTAAATGTTTGGTCTAAGGACGAAGGTCATTGTTTTCAACAACCTGTGAGTATTGCATTGCTATTGTGTCAATGTCACTGTCAGCATTCAAATGGTGCTGCACAATCTCGATAAAAACTACTTTTTCTAGCAATGTCCACCTGCTTACATTGTTCTCACAGAACTGCTTGAGGATAATTGTTTTCTACACGCATTCTCTGTTGTTATCTGATGTGGTCGTTGTTCCCTTGTGATTATCTGGATGGAAAAACTCATTCGTTCCTTGCTCTTTCCATTCGGGTTTTCACATCCAATACACCGACATTTGTCAGAGGAACCCTTAACAGCTTGAAAATACTTGCACCTTTTTGTAAAGCTATAACAGCAGGTAATGTTGCTCTCCTTTTTCCTTGCACCTTGCCCACAACGTCAACATTCACCGACTGGAGGATCTGTGTTGCTGTAAGACGGTTGTGTGTCACTTGATGGGTTAATCTTTGCGATGTGGTCCACAGCATCATAGAAACTTGTACCTAAATGTTCAAAGGCCACAAAAATGGGTAGGCATTCAAGACTTTCCCTGGGAGTGACTGGTATCACTGCATATTTTCGATTTGTATCATGAAATCTTAAGGACTTTCGCGTTTATATTTTCTGCGCATCCTTACTTCGCACGCAAATTCACGCGCCACGTCATGGATGAGCGCGCACGCTTAGTATTAAAATGAGCAATTATAGGGTAGTTGGCCATTGCAATAGCTTTGCCTGGATTTAAAGATCTTGGACGTTCGGTGACCCCTAATTTTCTTTCCCAGAAACAGATATTATTTACAATTATATCCGCATTGTCCAAAAATGAATAAACTTCCAATGTGGGAAGATAAAAAAATGTTGAATGGCGGAAGGAAAAAAAAATTTTAAGATCTCTGTCCACGGGACATCAAGTTCTGCCATCTTGCGGCTGCAAGGCGTGTGAAAGTATGGTCGCTAAATGCGAACTTGTTCTTTAAGAAACCTTGCCAGTTGACTAAATTCACTTGATAGTTCCACTAGAACAATATTTCGCGGAGAACATTTCACTTCAAAGATCTAATTTCAATATTTTAGGGCTTACAGACACCGTGGCCTTATTCGCTAACGAAGCCCGATTTTCCCAGTTTGAGGGTGTTCTTTGGGGCATGTTCTCTCCAAAATGGAGTCGGTGACCCCCATTTTTTTACATTTCTGATATACCTAACTCATCAACTTACAGTGGTGAAAGTCTCAGAAAAAACATCAACGTTGGAACTTCGCACGAACGTCCTTAAATGATAAGTTGTTTATATTGAAATCTTAATCGTATCGTAAAGTTGTAGTCTCGAACCATATCAGTTTCTGTGTATTGACAGAGGTCAGTAACTTGCATATGATTCGGTCAGTATTCCAAGTATTTCTAAGCCACGAATTTTGGCTTCGCATGTATCGTGAAATTCCCTTAAATTTTTAGTATTACTTGATGGCCCGTGAAGGTATGAAGAAGATATCATCTTGCTAGGTCCGTTTTCGCTCAAAAGTACAGTGTCAAGTATTTACAACTTCAAGTAGGTAAAACTGTGTTTCTGAGGTAATCGGAGGGTCTAAAGCGAAAATTGCCATTTGGCGTCCGTTTTTGTTCAAAAATGTAGTTTCAAATCTTTAAAGCTAGGTAAAACTTTGTTTCTGAGGCAAATTGGCGGTGTGAAGAAAAAACGAAAAAAAACGGACACAACCCTCCAAACAGTACACCAACTAAGGAGACCCAGTTTAAGAGGAGACAGCAAAAACCTAATAAAAAGTAAGACCTAAGTATTGAAGGACAGCTGACCAGCAGCAACAGAAGCGATAACAACACGAGCACCCCATTGACGATGAAAAAAACGACAGCGACGAGAGGACTCTAAATGCTTGCAGAACAACGGAAGGTTGAACTTCACACGCGCCTTCACACACTCGATAACAGACAAAGCGCCAGGCTGTATACCGCGAAAACGGAAGTCATTCCTAGACCGCCAAATGAAGAATTCGCACACATTCAGAATGTAAACAAAAACGCGAGGAGTAGCACGTAACTCATCAGGATTCAGGCCAAAGAGAGAACGACCGACGAGCAGAACAGGGGACATCGCACTAAAGGAGAACATCAGCGATTGAAGTCAGGACAGAACACTTTGAGCCAAAGGACAAGCATAAAACAAGTGAGACAAAGACTCAACGGGAGCACCACAGAAACACGGAACAGGGACAGGAAGGCCAAAAGAGGAAAGGCGCTCAGCAGTGTAGAGGACACCGTGGGCAATCTTCCAATTGAGATCTAACACTTGGCGATCCAGGTCAAGAAAGAGCAAAGAACGCCACGTAGAGGGCCAGCAGAGCGAATCGAACACGGGAGCAAACTTTTCAACACAATGGGGGTCAGCAAGTCTATGGGACAACAAAAACAGATAACAGGACTTCGTAGTCATAGAACAGACACGAACACAAAAATGAGGATCGGCAGTACCAAAGACCAAAAGAAGAGCGGGAGGTGGAAAAAGCACCTCCAAGCTTACGCCAAGCCAAAACCAAACACTTGTAGAAAGGAGGGAGATGACGAGGTCGAAAGGAAAACGGGGAGGAGAACACATCAAGGGGAGAGGCACTGAAATACAAATCAAACCAAAAGGACATAAACGAAGCCCAACCAGATCGGGTGGAAGTAAAGCGCTTCACCCATTGAGCCGAAAGGGACCAGACTTTCAAATGAACATCTACAACAGAAAAGCCGCCAAAAAGGGGCGGCTGGACAACCACAGCACGAGAGACAAGGTCACGTTTGCCACTCCAAAAGAAGTTAAACACCAAGGTACAAAGCTCATACATGACACGAGGCGGCATGAAAACAAGGGAAGCAACATACCAAATACGAGACAAGGCAAGCGCGTTGATAACAAGAGCCTTCCCACGAAGGGACAGGGAACGAGAACGCCAAGA
>Ga0126338_10000612_pt1 | contig 20169 bp, 11 predicted proteins | sample OrbCmetagenome_2_FD_92529 | JGI IMG/M metagenome (GOLD analysis project Ga0126338, IMG submission 92529) | Coral microbial communities from Petempiche,Puerto Morelos, Mexico - Orbicella C C metagenome | ecosystem: Host-associated > Invertebrates > Cnidaria > Coral | place: Petempiche,Puerto... | reverse complement strand
TTGATTTTCAATCGTTTACTGAATAGCCTGTTTTTGAGTGTGCTTTTGCTCATTCTATGATACTATTTTTATCATATTTGGTTAAAAACAGTATGGATCGCGTCTCTGTGATATGCAAATAAGCTATGAAATGGCATCTAATGCGCATGTGCTCCAGCTGACTGTGTCCCTTTAAACAAAAAAGATGCTATGCCAAACAGGCACATACATAAAGTTCGTAGAATATCTTGGCATGTCACACAATATCTGAAACGTGGCGTGACGTCCCAAAGCTAAATTCCACTCATTACTAAAATATTACTATAAGACTCAATAACCTTTGATGGCAGATATACTCAAAATATACCCTCTGCTTTATAGATTCCTCCGCAAAATATTTTGTTAAATCTTTGCTTATTTTTATTTACTCAAGGCTGTTCTCAAAATATGAAAAAAACAAAAAACGAAAAAGATTAAAAAACAAACAAACAAAAAAGAAATTATTTGAAAAAGGTGGAACAAAAATCTCATATATTCTCTAACTCATTAATAATTCGTTAAGTTAAAACAAAGAAAAATCATGACCGTGACGGTGTTTGGACATAGAATAGATTTTTACGATTTTATTTCTCTGGTTTCTCCCTAGTTTTAGATTTGAATGAGTGTATCAGACACTCGCAACAGTGTTTAACCACATTTCCAAACACCCTGAAGTTAGTCAAAAATACTTCACTGCACATCGTATTTTCAACTCTCTTCTCAGTGTTTGGAAATGTGGTCAAACACAGTCTTTCTTATTTGATATATTACTTTCCTATAATTTATGTTGGGAGAATTTCGATCTGAATCAAGGCTTTTTTAATCGGGTCCGTGATTCTCTTTAGCCTACCTAATGAATTCTGTTACAAAGGTGAAAAAGAAACTTTGCTTCCTGTTTGCCAGCTTTATCTTCAAATAAACTGCTAATTCTTTAACATCCATACAAGACGTTCCCTTATGGAAGTATAAAACTTCATCCTGCCTAATGTAATGCTTTTTGCACTGCAAACAGAGGCAGCTTTACGGGGGGGGGGGGGGGGGGGGGAATTGGGGGCGTCGCCCCCCCCCTTTGGGGGAAAAAAAAAAAAAAAAAAAAGAAAAAAAATTATAATATTTTACACAACCACGCGATGATTTTTTATATAAGAAAAAATCTTTCTCTTTGTAGTTGGGTTTTGTTGGGAGAGGGGGGGGGGGGGGGGGGGGGGGGGGGGGGGGGGGGGGGGGGGGGGGGTCAATTGGGTGCCTAGCACCCCCATTTTGGAGAAGCAAAAAATAGAAAGAATTGAAATAAATTGTGAATATTATAGCAGAAAAGAAGGCATTGGTAGGTTTTTTGATGTAAAATTCAAATTCTCAAATTAAAACATTTTGGGGTGCCCAACTGATTGTGCAACCCCACAATACCAGCCACCCTGACTTGAAAAATCCTAGATCCCCCCCGGGAAACATTACGAGGCAAGCTGTTTTAGGAGGTTTGTTGCTCCAAAAATTTCCCTTAAAGGGAGTGCTGCAACAAAATTGCGATGACAAGTAACACACAAACAAATGTCCCGTGTAACAGAACTCTACACAGGAGGTCTTACACAGTTAAGATTTCACTGACCTAAAATGATGATCTGAATGATTCAATGCAATGCCAAAATTGGTGACAGAAAATTGAACCCAAACAATCAAATGTACAAGATCTCGATTTAGCATGTTGTTCTTTCTTCTTTAAATTGGTAAGAACACACTGTCATACTCATCCAAGTCACTGTCGTCATCAGGTAGTTGTTCATTGTCAAGCTGTCAATAACAAAATAATGTGCATATTTGGTTTTAGAAGTGACAAACACAATACTTCTCAAACTCATTAATAATTCAAGTTTAAACAACGGAAATTGTGACTATGATGGTGTTTGGATAATCAACATAGATTTTTACGGTTTTATTTCGCCATTTTCTTCTTAGTTTTAGTTTGTTTGAAACGATAAACACTCAAGAGAGTGTTTGAGCACATTTTCAAGCACCTTGAAGTCCATCAAAAATACTCCGCTCCATGTCATAATTTCGGCTCTCTTCTTGGTGTTTGAAAATGTGGTCAAACACAGTCTCTTGTGTTTGATATATTACTTCTAAAAGCATCACACCATATGCTTCAGTGAAAGTGGAGTGTGACAACAGGGGTGACCAGGTGTGTATGATGAACAGATCAAGTGAAGTATCATAGTAATACAATCCTGCATAAGTCTTTTTGCACACATTGCAGACCTATGATTCCACAGGAATTTCATAGGGGGTTAAAGAAATGGTTAGAATGTGCAAGAAAATGTAAATGTAAGAAAAATTAAATTGAGCTATAGAGTAAAATGATTAGAAAGCTTGGAGACAAAAATACATGTGCACATACCTCTTCAAGTTCATTCTCTTCAAAGAACTTTATCAATGACTTCCGCAGAGGAATCAAGCAAATGATGAAGAATGGAAATGACGGTGCAATCACAGTTAACTTGACCACAATGAGAAGAGCAAAGCAGATCAACTGGATGGCTGTGTAAATGTGAATCTGTTTTGTACTAACCTGAAATTGTCACAAATTGTGTTTAGTAATATTACTATTAATGTGAATGATCACTAGCTTAACATTGTACTGTTTCCACAATGGCCGACAAAAGTAGTTGATTTTTTTTTCAGTATTTCACCTCTTATTCTATTTCATTTGCATCTAGCATTAGTTTTCTGATACGCCCAGCACCCCAATTCAATGTTGTGTAGGTGCTGTGGTCCATGCAGTCTTAGAAATAGAAAAGTCAACATTGTTTGGGGGGAAAAGGGGAAAATGTTACATTTCACTGCAAAGTGTCTCAACACTTTTGTTGCTCATTGTAGCTGTGATTGAGTATGTCTGATTTGCATTACACAGCATTTTTGGCATGGAATGGACAAAATTAGGTCAACTTTCAGTCATACTCAGACCATGTACAGGAATGTAGCTGAGGAAACACTTATACAAGTAGCTGCTCATTAACAAGCCCACCTGGCTTTTCTCGCCTTTGCACCTTTAAAGTTACCCCGAGGAGGCAGCATGGCCGAGTGGTTAGGGCGCCGGACTTGAAATCCGGAGGTCGCAAGTTCAAATCCCCTTCTAACCACTAAGCTGGAGTTGTTTCTCAGTAGACCCTAGTTCAACTCCTTGGTGATGATTGTAAACAGCCAACTGGTCTGCCTCCCACCAGTTGGGATTTTTAAGCCTGTAAAGTTTATTTGCAATATCTGTTTCTTCCAGTTTAAGTGGAAGACCTGAGAACTAGCTAGTTGTAGCTAAGTGCATTGACCACTACAAACATTCAATATTTAACATTTTTTTAACAATTTTTTGTTTTATTGTGACGTTCAGCAGGATTAAAGTTCTCTTTCAGCTGGTGACATTAGCCAGCAGCTGGCTCTAAGTGACATCCCTGCATGTAGATAGCTAGTCCACACACAGATGAAAATTGACATTATGGGCACTTGTTTCATGAGCATACCAAAACTTCTGTGTAGTTCAAATGGGCCTTAACCCACTATGTCAGCAGAACGAGAGCTTATCAATAGCTGAAACGTCCTGAAATTTAACTACAATACAAAGACTGGGGGGTAATTTTGAAGGTGCACTGGCTGGCTGGGCTTGTTAATAAACCTGCTTAATAGATAGCTTACCTTTCTTACGTACTGTACATCTGGGTGGTACTTTGGCGGCATAAACATCATTATAAGCCTGTCGATTAGTTGAATTCCAGCTAACGAACAAACACCAAGATATAATAGAACACCGAACATGACTGGAACAGGAATGAGGTGAAGAGCTGGTGCGAGGAGAATGGACAAGCCTGCAACAGAACAAACATTCCAAGGTCAAGAAACTATCCAGTATTTTTTTCTTATTGTCCGTGTTTCACAGCTGACTACACAGTGGAACCCTGTTAACATGGTTACCAACAGGCCATGAAAATTTGGCTGTATTAATGGGGTGGCTGTATTGACAAGGTAGGGTTAAACCTCATGATTGGTCTAAATTGAGTGACACATCTTAACAGATATCTCTCAATTGTACTTCTAAACAACTACTCCTTACTAATCATCCGGATTGCAGATATAATTTAAAAAAAATAAATCTTGATTCAGTGTATGAAATACTACCAATGGAGAGATGAACTGAGTGAGTGGCTGTATAAACGTGGTAAAATTATAAAGCATTTTACAGGTTGGGATTTGAGAATGTGGCTGTTGGCCATATTAATGAGTGGCCGCACAAGCAGGGGTTTTCTTGTGAGAAAATGTATAGAATAAAGAGATGACCCTATTAACAAGGTGTGGGGTTCCACTGAATTGTAATGGGAAATGAGTTGTCAATCAGTACAAGTTACACAACGTTAACTGACCTGTGAGTGCATGTATGGCAATATTTGTGACTCTCTGCTCCTTGACTTCAATGAGATGTGGTTTGACCCCTGGTGCATGTGAAGTGCTCCAGATGGAGAGCGCATTTAAGTGCGACACTGAACGAACAGTTGCTGCACACATCCATGGCAATCCCATCAATGAACAAATGAATGACAATAGTCCCATGATGCACAAGTCTAAGTTAAACCCTGGTCCTTTGCTTAGTTTGTTCTCTTTCTTGTTCAAAAGCACCCCAGTCAGTTCTGTTTCCATAAATAACAAAATTCCAACAAACAGAGCAGGGATGATAGCTGCAAAAATCCATCCAGTTTCCATGGCTTTCATCATACCTCCAGGGTTAATAAACCAACCTCTCTCGGTGAACCTGGTTGGTAAAAACCCTCTTTTTGTTGGATCCCCAATGGCAATCTTTGGAGTGCTAACTTTGTCGTGCAGGAAAACATCAAGCAACAGCATTAACGCCATAGCTATGACAATGCCAAAGTCGCTCACCAGCCTCCTGGCCTTGAGAAAAAAAGTTCATCAATAAATAACTATGATAGCCCGTGCAGGCAGTAAATCTAGTCTTAGCTCACTGTCTTGTCATTCTACAAAATGACATTTTTATTTAATTGAAGTGCGAAGATGACAACCCTTGTAAGTGATAATGTGCATACCGTGATATCATGTAGAATATTGCCTGATATTTGACAGACAATATATTAGGTCAAGTGCACTAAAATCAAATGATATTCTGCAAGATTGAAAAATATGTTTTCTATTAACTATAAACCTTATATTGTTCAATTTTGCAGAATAAAGTACATGAAATTGTCTCAAAATCACATTTTTACAGCTGGATAAATACTGACTGTGCAGTGCTCTGTATGACTTTGGACCAATCTTTGTTTGTAACTAAATAAAAATGAAATAAATAAATAAATCTTAATTGTGCAGTCTCCCACTGGGGCTTTCTGGGGCTAATTGAAACAAACAGTGAAACAAATATTGTAAATCAAGATAGATTGGTTACAATCCCAAATGGTCAGAGGCAGACCATTCGGCTATTTACAACCATGGCCAATTAGCTGAACTCGGGACTTCCAAGAACAACACCAACTAGTGGTCAGAATGGAACCTGCAACCTCTGCATTTCAAGTTTGGCACCCTAACCACTCAGCCACCATGCCTCTTACCTTCTCCTTTTGCCTATATGTACTTCTAGTGCAATTCCATTTGTAGCTAACCAGATGATTGACACAAGTCATATGCGTAAACTACAAACCTTCTTCCCAAAAAAGTAACTTGTCCTAAATTTCCTCAAGTAAAATGCCACAAGGAAAGTTCCCAGAACCATGATCGTGGAAAGAAGAGCAGTGTTTGGTTGTCCCTTCACTCCAACTTCAGAAGAATCCTCTGATGCTGAGTATGTTTTCTTTAAAGGATTCTCTTCAAAAACCTGCAAGGTAGTAAAAACATCTCTACACTCTTCTCTAGTTCATATGATTTTAAAGAATAGTGCCAAAATATGCACGCTGATTAGTTTAAAATCGTGTTTCTATAACTTGATAAAAACACAGAACTAGCACCATTCGCCACCTCTGCTATTGGTGCTGTTCAAACCTACAGGGGCAAGAGGTTGTGTGAAGTTGTGTTAATTTACAATCTTGTTATGATCTCACCACTTGTAAAAAGTGGATTGCTTCATAGATGAAGATGGCAGAAATGAGACAAGCAAATATTTCTTCAGTGAAGCGTGTGAAGTAGCGAACCAGAAAACAACCCTCCATAGCTACCACTCCAAACAGTATCAGCATGACCCAGAAACCAATCCAACAGCGCCATGGCAGAAATTCCACATGATATACACTGCAGAACTGAAATGCAATAACAAACAAATAATCAGAATTTTTCAACTGGGCACAAATTATCGTACAACTCAAACCGGGGGTTTCATTAATGGCGGGGCACTGGACAAAATGACTGGCTGTGAAGGTGATTTTGTCTTCCTGGTTTAGCCATCTGAAAAAAAATTTTTTTACTAAAGAAGTTCAGTTCAAACAGGTTTCGCCTGAAAAACCAATTACCTCCCTGGTGAAAACCTTAATGAAAACCTCAAACTCAAAATTTCAACAAGTTTGTTGAACAGTGGTTTGGATATCAAAGCAATCCACCGCAGGAAAAAAGATGACAAGTGGTACATTTACCCATAACTCTTAGCACACAAACTCTTTTAATGCTCATAGAAATCTACAGAAAAGTTCTAACATCCTCAAAGCTAGCATACGCAGTGTTGTTAACACAGGGACAAATACTTCAAAAATAGGGCTTTCTTTGCACTTTATGGGCTGTGTAAGGTTTACATGGTATTGTCAGTGGTAAAATGTGCAGCCACCGCCCTTTTTCCTACGGAGTATTGTAGCCATACCAAAATCAACATTCAAGACCAACTTGTGGTGACTTGAGTTGGGTGGTCAAACAGTGAAAAAAACTTGTTTTCACATCAATATAAATTTGATCCTGACCTGTGAAAATGCAATTTATTACATGTTGAAACTAGCATTTTTCATGATCAACATGAAGTTGAAGTTTATTGTCAACGCAACAGTTAAGTTACCTTGTAGATAGTCTGCTCAAAAACCAACACAGGGCCAGTTACTCCGATTATGATTAGTGGCTGTCCAGCAAGAAGTCCAAACAATATTCCACAGAGACAAGTTGCAAAAATAACTTCAGACACTCCAAGCCAGCCATCGGTCTTCTTATCAAGAATACTACCAAAGGCAATATTTGGTGCAAAGACAGAAAAGTAAAGAAAGATTGATGTCAAGAGACACTGCACATTGAAGCCGTCTTTAAAGTCACTGAGATAAAATTTTGCACGTCGTTTGATGTCCAACACCAGGCCACCACAGAATGAACCTGTTCTGTCCAGAGGATCTTCTTCTAGTTCTTCTGCAGCAGCCGCGAGAGCTGACAAAAGAAATGTTCCTAGTGTTAAAATAAGAATATTGTTTCTCTAGTAAGTAACCACTTCCAAGGAGGGGGGTCGAGGGAATATCCATGGCTCAAAAAAAGTGCCATCTGGTCATCCAGGACGAGCAGATTTTCCTGCTGGACAAGTAAGTTTTCATTCTAACTTGCCCAATGGGCAAGGGATCAGGCAAAATGTTCGTCAACTACATAAAAAAAGTAAATTAAGACTTTCCCAGGGCAAGAAAAATTTGAGAGCTACTTGTCCAAAGGGCAAGATGGATTTCAAGCTTTCTTCAACCCCTGGTTTCCCATATAAAAGAAGGAGTGGTTTTGAAAGCAAGTCCAAAAATCTTCTCCTGTTGTGGCTCAATTCTAAGAGATAACAAAAATGTCTGACAAGTAGCTGCAGTTATATGCCTGCCTCAATTAGCCTACGCTATATGCAGGTAGTGTAAATTGCAATTTGCGATTTTTAATGGAAATAAATAAACTGCAAACTGTTAGCTGTACAAACTACAGTATTATATATTATACTCTAAAAGCTAATGCGAAAATCTCACAGAGGTAATTTTAGATTTAACATCTCAAGCAATACAAAGTAACAAATTTTACGCATAAAAGGTCAGCGATCAACTGCATTGCTTTAACATGGGAGTCCACTCTGCTGCTCCCTAGCCCAGGTTATTATTAGAAACAGTAACACAGTCCCAAACTTTTAAGAAAACATAATTCTAGGTAAATAGTACTTGCAATTTAGAGTTCTTACCAGCTTTGGCCATTTTCCTTCTCCTGGCCATGGCCTTACTTTGAGCAATCAGGATGGGTGCCAATACATTACGATCCCATTCCCCAGGTGGCAAGACAACTGTGTCATCAAGGAAGCCATTAATGGCTGATAGGAGGTCCTCACGAGAGTCAGCTTGATATGCAACGTCATGAAATGCCTAGAACACAATATCATTAACGATAAGTACATGATAACCATGGTGTATTTAAGATCTGTGAATCCGATTGGCTGTGCTTCAGTTGACTATTCACTGATGTACACTCCCATGCATATGGCTGTTATGGTTCAGGACTAAAAACCCAGCTTCCTGTTATATTGAACTCTTTTGGGTTCATGAAGAAACAAGGAAACAATAAATTAATTAGCTTGGTTGCGTTGCATTGACTAATTGCTCCCAAGGTTATTAATGATTGACTTACAAAATACCTGATTTGTTGGGTCAGTAGATTGGGAAGTGAATCAGGATATATGTATGTTCAGTGGAAAAACTACAGATTAGGGTAATAGTAATGTGGATTGTCCAAAGATTTGTGCAAATCAATGGTTTGGAATCCAAGATCAGTTTTAAAAACAGTGTGTATAAATTTCAACACAATTTACCTGGTCAGACATCAAGGTAGCCACAGAACGACCAATTTCATAGTACGACTCTTCCTCGGAGCTTGGGCCCAACAAGACAAACAAGAACCGGACAGGTATGGATACCTCAGTGATGTTCAAGGGACAGCCCTTGGCAAGACGGACAAATGCCAGTACTGGTTGTTGCAGCTCATCTAGTGTTCCTACTAGGACAGTTGTAGCTTCTGCTCCCTCGGGAATTTTAGATTTCACATCAGATTCTTGTTTTCCTCCACCTCCCTCCACTGAAGGAGGCTCTGGTGCAAATGAAACTTCATGCTTTAGCTCATGTTTGTCATCAGTAGTCAATGGCAACTGCAAAAAAAAGTATTAAAAAAAGGGCAGATTTAGATTGTATTACTAACATTACTTGCAAAAAATTGCGGACATTAAATTTTTGGACATTTTCATCTCATTTCAGACAATTTTGGAGAACAACTTCAGACATTTTGCTGAAACATAGCTAAAGTGAATTAACGCCTACAAAACACAAATTAGACTGAAGCAATGTCTGTGAAAATGATAGTTTTACTGCAGCCTCAAGGTTTTAAAAATACACCGACAACAAAATTTCACAAATTCTATCAAGCCGTTACTTATGTCAAGCAGTGTCTCACCTAGAGTTCACTCCATAAAGTCCAGCATAAAGGAAACTAAGAGCTTTGGAGGTACTTCTAAGTTTTATACTGTACTGTAAGTATTTTGGATGCTTCAAATTTTGGATGCTTAAATTCTTTTTTTTTTGTTCTGAAATTAAAATCATTCGAAATATTATGTAAGTAATGCACTTTGTTGAACCCTGCCTTGTAGATCTCACTGAGAAAAAAAATTATCATCTGGTATTACTACAACCAAACTCACTTGGCTTGTTTCTTGAACAGCCGTGTCATCGCCATCAGTTGAATCATCAATCCTCAATCGTATTACCCCATCTTCCATTTTATCACCCTCTCCAGTATCAACAATTTTGTGTTCAGTGTCATCTGCAGTTGGGGTTTTGGACTCTTTCCGTGCCATAGCCAGAAGATTGTATGAAGATGGACGCCGTGCAATTGGCGCCATCTGATGCTGATGTCTATGTCGTAAAAGCAATGCTGCCAGCACTTTGTTACTGTCCGTCTGACTCAGCTGGTCTGAGATCATCAAGTTTTCAACCACTGCTTCAGCAATGCTTGGTAAATCAAATTTTTCCAAGTCCAACAACACAGTGCCTGTAAAAAAACAAACACAGTCAAAATGTCATTTCTCCCTCTTGGCTCCACACATTTCTTAAAGTACCAGTTGGGAGAATTTTTTTTAAAGGAAAATTATGGCAAGTTTTCTTTGGTGATCTCCTGAACAAATGTTGTGATCAACAGGCCTATTAGTATTGAAAAATTTGAAGCTACACGTAATCACTCCTGGAGCAGAAATTGTACATTAAGTTGTACACTGCAAAAGTGGTTAAGCCTTGGTGATTGCTTTTGTCAACATTTAGAAAACACACAAAACAGTGACTGAGAGTCTTCTGAGCTTGTTTCAAGGCAAATTCAACCTTCCTAACATTCTTGATAATTGCACCAAGCTGCTTCCAGTCTCTCCGTTCAAAAATGGTAACAAGCTACTGAGATTTCAAGAACTAGGGCAGGAAAAAAACCCAGGTCCGATTGCCCAGGGCAAGTAAATTTTGCTCTTGGGCGAGTGAAAATAGAAGCTTGGTGGTTCGGTGGGCAAGTGAAATTAGCCTCAGTAGTCTTGTTAGTGATAATTTCAAATAAAAAAAAAAACAATCAAACAATTTCAAAACTTGAGACTGCAAGATGAGCAAAACAATAAGTTGAAAGCATTGATTAATTTAAAATCCAAGCATAGTTTGTTTGTGTTTGTCCTCCAATTGCCATATTGGCCATTATATTGGATGTTGTATACAATAGAAGTCTGGCACTAATAATAAAGCATGTGGCAGATTCATTGCGCACCTATTGGACAAGTAATATTTTAGTGGGGGCAACTGAAAACTGAAATGTACTGGCCCATTAAGCAACTGGATTTCAATTTTTTTTCCTGGTCTGGGAACTGTCAAATTTTACAAGGAATCTCATTCTATGGTCAGTGGAGTACATGTAACTATTTTATAACTACTCGTCCACTAAATAAAGTCAAACCTCCCATAAACCCACACCCTTTGGACCAGACAAAGTGTTCGCTAAGAGAAGTGTCCACTTATGGGAGGTCAAAAATGCAGTGCCAGTGTCCACTTAAAGGAGGTGTCTGCCTATAGGAGGTGTCTGTTAGCAGAGGCTCAACTGTGTTTCTCTCATTTTCTCTGTGTACCTTTTTCTAAACCTTTTCGTAGTTCTAAAAGGCTGTGGAATGTAAGTGAAGCCACGTGAGGCTTTCCCCAGCGGTTAGAATCTTCCACATTTTCTTCAAACTTAATCCACCGTGCTGTCTCTTGCCATTCCATTTCCTCCCCATGCTTTGTTAATTGCTCCAACTCAACAAATGCCTACATCGTAGGTAGAAAAATAAAGAAAAACAAAAGAAAACTGAACTTTTTTCCACATTAAGGTGAATCAATTGAATCACATTACACATCCTTACTGGGCAATGCCAAGTGCACCAAGTTTAAGAAAATTTTAAACACTCTGACTTTCCTTTTTTTGATGGAATCATTTTAATTGAATTAGTGCACATGTTTACCAGTTTTTTTCCACAATCTCTCCTTTCTCTTAGTATTTAGTGTCACTTGATCAGATGCATGCATAACAATAAGCACTTGAAACACAGTATCATATTTTCAACTCTCATCTGTTGTTTGGAAATATATGATAAGGCACTGTTTCTTGTTTCTGAGAAAGCAGTTTTCGATTGAGTGCTATAAAACCAAAACCAAAGTAATCACTCAGGGTAATCATAATACACATAGAGAATCAACTGGACCAATCAAAACTTGCAGTAAATACACATAACTGATGCAAAGCATGGGGAAAAAGCGTGTGAGTGAGTCATGATTGATTCTGGTTTTACTTCTGGTAAGATGAAAATGTGGCATGCAGTTTTTAAGCCACGATAGCATACCAATGCAAAGCCAATTACTTTTCCATACTTAAGTGAAAACTGCTCTACATTACTTTACAAAGCATGTTACCTCATGGGGACTATGGTCGTACTTCACAGGGAACCTCTGCAAGCTTCTGCTAATGTCTGTGCTACTATAGTGTGTTTTCATTCCTGATTTATGCCGTGGAAGATGTGGACGCCGCCTCCTAAGACCTCTTAGATCCTCAAAACGATGCCCTGTAATTAAGTGGCAAAAATGCAATAGTCAAGTGTGAAATTACAACATTCTCTCTAGCAATTAGTAAGTATAAAAGTCTCATGCCTTCGGCTTTTTTCCGTTCTTCTGTAAAACTTAATTGCTAAAGCATGACCTGCCATTGCAGAAACATTACCTTGGGTTAGAAATGAGAATCTTGGTGACGAGACACAAAGGAAATTATTCTCTTACCTACACCTCTTTGAATAATAATAATGTTCATTAATGTTGTAATTAAAGAGATATAGGATTTTAACCAGTAACATCACTCCTCAGCAACAACTTACATGCCATTTCTTCCAAATCTCTTTTGGCCAAAACACTTGCTTCGTCTTTTTCTGTTGCCAGCCGTTCTTGAATAGGTTCAATCTCCTTCAAGGTCAGTGCTCCAGAGCGCAGTCTTGATTCCAGCTGCTCCCTCTCTGAGATGGTTCTGTGGTGATGCAGGGCAGGGGGTGGGTGTCGATGATGATGCCGCCGATGATGATGATGGTGATGATGAGGTTTCTTCTCACCCTCGTCTTTCTGATCTTTATGCACTTTATGGTCCTTCTGATCAACTTTGTGTTCACGGTGATGACGGCTATGGTGTCGGTGTCGGTGTTTCCCTTCATCTACATATTTCCAGACTTCTTGGTTTTCTTTTCCGCCTTCAAAATGATCATGAGATTCTTGATCTTCCTTGATTTTTGGGAGAACACGAATCCCTTCTCGTGATCTTCTCTTGTGCTCTTTTGCACTGCCATCAGTTTTATCCAGTTTTTCCAAATTACGGCTACGAGAATGAATCCTTTTTAAAGGTTCATGGAAACTGGTGGATGATACACGACGACCTAAATAAAACACATTGGATCAGTCAAATTTCAGATGTTTAGCTTGAAAGTTCTTTTAAGCTGAATAATATTTATATCCTGCTTTTATAACTGACATCTACCTAGAGCAAGACAGATCTAAATACATTGGTAGAACTAGAAATTATGCAAACACCTGCAGATATCGAGCAAAGAAAAAAGAAAGTCTTGATATCATGAAATTGGCTGATTAAAGTAAAAACATTCTATACTTGCATATTATGCCTTGAATATTGGGCTGGTTGAATAAGACCACAAGAAATTTGTGGGATAACTGTTTTGTTAATGCACTGTTTGTATGTTGAAGTTGAGAAAGAACTTATATTAAGAGGTCTCTTTCATCTGATTTTAGTAATACAGAAATAGATGAATTGAAAGTGAAAAACTTTCAATGTTTACCTCAATTCAGATTTTAATTTTTGCAGCCATACTGCTTATGAACCAACTGCATCTTGTCAAAGTTTGACCATATTTTAGGCTCTTTTAAAATAATTAATTACCAATAAATTTATTATAAACTATATTCTATTCTTCTGGTCCCTGTTATCTTGGGGGTAATGGAGAAGAGCAATGAGCATACCATGACTCAAGCATTATGCTCTTGTGCAAGAGTCTACAAAACCCCTTATTTACTGGCATCACACTACCAAGCTGGTGGATATATTCAACCTTAACAAAATTTTATGTTTTTTCCATCACATGTCACCAACATGTCTTTAACTGTATGTTAACTATACAGTTTTGGTTTGATTGCATGGAAATCATGAAAGTCTAGAAATTTTAGCATCCAAAACTGAAACCTTACAAAATTGGGGTTATAATCAGTGTGTTTTGGAGACCCATAAATCTGCTTACCGGTAAAACTACTGATGGATCTCCCTATTTCAGAAAACCTGGTACTGACCAAGTTTATGGTGATTCTCAGCAGTGCAATTTTATGTGCTTGACAAATTCAAATAAACAAACATCAAAGATTGATGACAGGAGATATGAGACACAAACATGGCCAAGTCTGATCAAGTTTTTCAGCAGTCTTTAGATGGAAAAGTAATCCTTTTGAAGGAATGTTTCAGCATCTCTACTAGCTCTAAAGCTGTAAAATTCTTCCTAAGCCAGTCCACATATAAAATCTCTGAAAAATAACTATTATATTCCACTCGCACATATTTCCTCCCTCAACGTCCTGCATCTCTAAGCCTGTGCAGTGCCCTTATTTGATTTGACGGGACAAAATTTGATCTCGCTCTCTATGTTTTGGAGTCTTTTCTGCTAACAGTGTGGTGTGTTTCAAAGGTCAAATCTTGCAGATTTGTACTTTTCTCTGGGGGTAAAGCTGATAGGGATTAGGCTAACAAAAATCTGTGCAATCTTAATAGTAAGCCTCATATGCAAGCACTACCTGGAGCACTTTGATTATTAGCCAGTTGAAGGAACAGGGCAACACCAGCCACATTAACAAACAGTTGTGCTGCCCCGTGTCCAATACATTTTATATGTTCACGTTTAAAAAACTGATTAAACCCACTCATTTCACGAACAGTATAGATTGCAATCTAAACTATTTTTATACCCATTAAGTTAACTATTTACAACTAAAACGGTTAGAAAAGCTACATCCTTCGAGTAGTCGTATACTGCAAAGCACGTTCGTGCATAACTCAGTTTTCAATATTTTTGAGCACCAACCAAGAGATAATTTGAGTGTACTACTCACGTACAGTAAGTTGAGTTTATATACACCTTTTGAAACACGCTTACTTAATTAGTAATGCATACTAAAAGCAACTAACAGCTTGATAAATGCCCTTTTATCTTTCCACAACACTAATGAAAACGTTTCTTTAATGACTCACTTTTGTAATCCTTTTCGTCAAAATTGTAATCATAGTGAGACGTTTTGACTTGAGTGGTTTGAGGAGCTGACTCCGACGGCTTTGGAGCAGCGAAGGGCCTGTCGAAGACCTTGCGGAATTCCTCATTGTCCACATTGTTTTGAGGCTTGATCTGCGATTTGTAAAGCAACCACGGGGTTATCTTATGACAGAGAAAGAGCACAGGAAATAAGTGAAAACACACTACTGCCTTACCTCGTCTAGGTCAACCCCATCGCTTTCATTCATTGCAGAGGCGATCGTTCTAACTTCAGCCATTTTCAGATGGGATCAGTTCATGTATACCATACAACACGTGCATCAGGGAGAAAAATTGCTTGCCCAAGATCAAGGCTGCGAAATACTGAGCTCGTCCGTTTAATGACGGCATTTGATCAAGCCATAGTTGTCCAATGCGATAAATCTCGCGCCAATCTTGAGAGATCAACGTGCAAAATTATAATAATAAACACGCAGTCGCGAATAATGAATAAACAATCAGCAAAGGTGGAGATCAAAGCAAATGACTACAATGAAATAAAGATTCAAACTGCATCCGTAGCAAAGCTTTTCACAAAAGAAAAACGTCTCTATCAAGTACAGAAGCTACAAACGAAAACAACCCTTATCAAATTTGCTTGCATTACCTTTCACAAGACCAACCCCCAACTGTTTGTCCAATCAATAACACACGTTCTGATCACGTGCCTCTAACCACGTGCTCATCCGGTAAAAACAACAACAAGCTGGGCTCTACCGAAAAATCACACAGGTTATTTAAATACTTATTTTTTTAAGGCTCATTTCAATAGATTAAAGGAATAGCTTATTGTAGAAACGTCTTTGAAAAAGCTTCATCTTTGCCTATATAATATGACCACAGGAACAGCAGATTAGCAACAGAAAATACACATAATTTGACAACAGGACTATGTACTTGCTGCCAAAGGATTTGTCCTGGAGCTAGGGGCAGAGGGAGGAGGAGGGGGGAGGGGGACTCCCATATAAAAAGCACGGGGGTACTCATAGGAAATTTGGAAATGAGAGGTACCAAGATCCTGTTTCGTGGGCGTGGCTTGAAATTATTTAACCCTTAAGGGGTAACAATTCTAAACAATACATTCTCTCCTGTCATATTTTTCCGGCTCATTACCTAAAAAGGTACTGTAAAGGCTCCTGCTGTAGACTTTTGAGACTGGACACCTTAAGAGGTACCAAGGCCACTTTTTAACCTCTAAAAAATACGACAAGCGCGCCGTCCCTTTTATATGGAGTCCTCCACCCGGGAGATTTCTATGAAACTTATTATCATTAGACGGCCAACCAAGTTCCCACAGTACATAAATTTCTCACCATAGTGTAGAAATGGTCTCCATGAATGCAGACATTTTTTGAATAGTGTTACATAAATGTATTATAATAATTGGCTTTGTTCAACTTTTCACAAAAACTGAGGAAAGCTCATATCTTTATTTGAATTTCCCAGACTGGAGGCTCATTTAGTTGACAGATATTTAACCAGAAACATAAATAACTCTGATACCATTGTTAATTCGGTTTTCATTTTGATGTGCGTTTTGCATTTCTTGCATTACCAGGTGTCATAAGCATCTTGTTCCCAGGGTAGGGATTAAAAACCAAGGGGTAGATAATATAGCTTTCAGCACGCATTGCTTGCCTAGGTATTGAGCAGCTTAAAGGAGGTCACTCCAAAAGGCTTACTTTTTTGTCTTTGCCTAAAGCAAGTTAACATTCAGCTTTTCCACTCACCGAAGTTAGTCTCTGAAGTGTCCCCTATCCTGAAGAAATTCGTCTTGAAAGATAGACTTCGGAGGCCGCCATTTAGAAATTGTCTTGGCAGCCAGGCCGTGTTTATGTGACGTCATTCCATCCAACTCAAAATTGGTAGGAAGGAGAAAAACCTGCAAATGACTTGGCATCCTTTACAAGGTCACCAAAATCTATTTTTTCCAAGCAATTATTCACTTTACTATCTTCAATGCTATCATTTCGGAGTTTGGAGCATGTTTGGCTCAAAATAATATGGCTCAAGAGCAGCTATAACCCAGAGTGGTAGTTAAAAAGCTCTTTGGAGGTCATTTGGACAAAATTTCTCGGACTGAATGACATCACGAAAACGTGGCCTGGCTGCTGAGTACTGTTCAAAATGGTGGCGACGATTTGCCGAATTTTGGTCTTCTTTGGAGGTGAATTTCATAAGGAAACCCTGTGCTTTAGAGGCTGAAACTCGGTGAGTGGCTAAACTTTGTGCAAGGTTTTTATTAGCATTGGAAAAATATATGTGTTTTTTGGAGTGACCTTCTCCATTAACCCTTTAAATCCCAGTAGTTACCAAAATCTAATTTCTTATTACAATACCAATACAATATCAAGCAGACTGGTGATGAGAATAAAGAAAATCATCAGCTTAGTGATACTGCTTTGTTCCACCACTGAATACTCAGAACTAATATTAAAAGAAATGTATGGCAATCAGTAAGAAGAATTAACATTTTGAACTTGAGACTGGAAAAAAAATGACAAAGTGAAGTGATGCAAACACATCTTTTAATTGCAACAGAAGTACATTTACAACATTCTCAAACACTATTTTAAAAAGATTACCTCTTGTAGAAGGTGGACACAGTAAGCGGAGTGAAAGGATAAAAGACTGCAATAAAACGACAGCTTGAAAAAACGTTTGTCATCCTTTTATTCCATACTTTCCCATGACATTAAGAAAATAAAGTACAGAGAGATGACAATGATCACTAATTTGTTGCAGGTTTTCTATCTTGAGAAGACATTCATCTTTACAACTACTGTGGCAATTTTTACTTCATTAAGTTTAGATGGGTTGTTGGCATTTTGGCTACATATCTACAGATATCATTACCTTACAAATATATTCAGTTTTGCTGGGTTACTTTAATGCAACAACACCAAAGTTCTAATCACAATGCAGAATGTAAATAAAGTGGCTATAGTTGATAGAGTGGTTATATCTCTACAGGCTGGTATCCCAAATCATAAATGAGTGTTTAGGACTCAGACAGTCAGGGTGAAATGGTTAGGTTTGTTGCCATCTTTGCTTGTCATCAATGCAATTGGTTAACTTTGGTCTTGGTAGCATGAAGCAATTATGAGCAGTAGCACTTCCACTGGATGCAACGACGGACCATTACAGCACAACCAGGGTTGGAATTTAGCCTGGATCTCAGAAATTATATTCAACACACTACTTACTTTTCTTTCTGATGCATAAGGTGCCAAATTTACATTGTCAATAATAATAACAAATAATTTCAGAAAAGTTCTTATTGACCCGTTAAAAATCTTAATGCACTTACAACTATTACTGAGGGTACAAATGTAAGTAATCAGCTCTTACTGTTATTTTAAAATGTCCTGGCAGGCGAGCAGACTAGAGTAAATTATTAATTTTTCTGCTTACTTTACACTGGAGTTGACCAATTCTGACCAGGGTAATAAAAAATCTGTATGCAATGTAAATTAAAAGATTGATGGGCTCTATTCACAATTTCCACTTAACATCACAGACTAAAGCTAAATGATCTGACGGCATGACAACGGATGGCAAAGCCAGATGTGAAGAGAGGTCATCTTCACTAGGTAGAGGAAGAACAGATTCGACTTCTAGATACGTTTTATCTGCAAAAATGTAGTCTAGAGTCCCTTTGAAACCTCCAGTGTAGTTTGTGAATGCTGGAAAACCACAGGCAGAGAAAAGATCCAGATCATGGCTGATGGACAGAGTTGTGCAGTGTTCCTCCTTGTCTTCACATAATGTCCAGTCACGATGAGTGGAGTCAACACGGCCTGTTGTGAGGAGTTCAACCAGGCCAGTTCTTGGGCCACTGTTGAAATCACCGCAGAATAAGATAGCTACCTGAGGGTGAGCTTGCATTCCATCATTAGGTATCTGGGGAGATATATGGTCTGCACCAGCTTGAACATTCACACCTTTATCAGTGTCTCCTGAGCAAAACTGTGATAAAACTTTTTGAATGTGATTCAAAATAATGGTGGCCTGAAGCAATCTTATATGAGGATAAGTAGGTTTGTAGTAGAGATGTGTGTTAACTACACAGAGATACCGCTTCTCAAAACCAAGGACTTTGAGAATTGACAATTGTACAACTGTATTCCTTTTTGTCAAAGTTTCCAGTAAAATTGGTATTGGTGACACGTGATGTAAAACCCCTGCTTGAGCAGGATCATTAAGGAGAGCTTCTTTTAAAACGATATCATGCTGGGTGATCAATGAAAACTTGCTCTTTCGGAAAAAGGTGGCCTCTCCTTCAGGTACTTCTTCACCTTTACATCTCATAAGACCTTCAAAACCCATAGTCTCAAGAGCTGGTTGCAAATTTTTCTCAAATAATTTAAACCCACACTCTTGAAGGCATATTAGGTCAGCATTATAGCCAGGAATTTCCTTAAGTAACAGCTGTTGACGATAGCTGATGTCCATGGCATATGGTGGACAATAAGGAAACAGAACTTTTTGAGCAAACTCATCCTTGGCATAATTGTCGGCGAGAATGTTGTAGGACACAACCCTGAATGCGCTGTAATCAGCAGTTTGTTTTTTAGTGTACATATGACGCGCATCAAAGGGACAAAATCCTGGACCTGCTGCTACAGTCAACGAGCTTGTCATTTCCGACGTCACATCACTGACTCTCTTGGCATTTCCCGGTGCACAACTCAGTTTAAGGTAACAGCCAACATCTAATACTGAGGGAGTGTATAGAAACTCGCTTCCAACTTCCTCCCAGTTTAAAATTTCTTTGGCAGAGGCCGGGACAGAACTTGCTTGTTCATCACTGTCATTAGTTGATTTGTACCATTTGTAGCGACAGTGTTGCTTGTCACCAAATTCCAGCTCAAGATGAGGCATCACAGGAAATCCTGACATGATATTATCAGGGAGTAACAGAGATTTAATTGTCGGTGGATTTACTTCTACGGTGAATGTTTCAGCTCCGATTTCCAACGTCGCCCCATCTTTCCAGGCAGTCTCGTTGGTAAGGCTTGAGTCGACTAGTTCACCGTTAAACCAAAGAGTTGCATTTCCTTCCTCGGAATCACCATTTTCGTTGCATTCAACGTTCTTCTTCGCCTTTTTCGCTTTCTTCTTTGAAGAAAGCTCTATCCTCGTCAACGCCTTCGACAAGATCTCACCCTTGCTTCGTTGCATTTTCCGTTGTTTTCCTTCATAAGAGAAGGAAATCGTCAAAAAGTCTTCTTCCTCTACACTTCTGACAGCTGCTATCGGCATTTTGGACGTAAAATAACGAGACAAACACGATGTTCTGAAAG
>Ga0126338_10000611_pt1 | contig 20175 bp, 9 predicted proteins | sample OrbCmetagenome_2_FD_92529 | JGI IMG/M metagenome (GOLD analysis project Ga0126338, IMG submission 92529) | Coral microbial communities from Petempiche,Puerto Morelos, Mexico - Orbicella C C metagenome | ecosystem: Host-associated > Invertebrates > Cnidaria > Coral | place: Petempiche,Puerto... | reverse complement strand
TGCTTTAATGAAAGCACCTCCCTCTTTTTTTCCTTTTTTCCCCCCCCCGGAGTTTTTTCCTTTGGTAATTCTCCCCCCCTCCCCCCCCCCCCCCCCGTCCGTAATTCAATTGCCTTGCCTGATAAATCGCTTTCAGAAACCCCATCTGCTCGCACACCACAGTTGCGTCTTCAATCGACCATTCATCATCGCAAACTGTGCCCCAGGTCCCTTCATGTTTAACTTCCACTCGACCCTGCCCCACATGAGTTGCATCTGGTGGCGGCACAAGCCTGATAGCTTGCCCTGTTAGCAAAATGTAAAAAAAAATTAACAACTATGTAATGCCTTGTATAACATTTTAAATTAAGTCAGCTTAAGGATAGGATTTTTCCTGCCTTCCTGGATAATTATTTTTAGATCGAGTAAGTTTTAAAGAGGTAAGATCTTACCAATCCTATACGGTTTGGTTAGGTGTAGAGAAGTTTTTGGCACCAAGTTCAACTATAAAAATACCCAGAGGGGTTGAGAAAACTGGACTACGAGCTCACTGTTTCTCTTTGGGAGTTTACATTAGCATGGATTACATTTTAGTCCCAGCATTTCAAAGAGCATTCTGCCCGGCGGGCACTGAGGAGACCGGCGCACTGAAAAAATGTGCCTGTGCTCCTCCATGCCCAGCGGTCTGTTCAAACCCATCACAAAGAAAAAAGTTATACCCAGGCTCCCGCAAGTCGGTCTACAGGTTTGAAAACAGGTATATTGTGGGTTTGTGAGTGATCTACACCCACGAGTCATGAACAAAATTCTATCCCTAATTTTGTGGTACATTTTATCGCAATTAAGTTCACATTGAAATATTCAGCCCATGTACTTCTCTCAAATGGGTTATTTGTAATAGAAGATATTGTTTCACCAACCTGATATATGATTCTTTATTACAGTTACAAAGCAATTTTACGTAAGCCGTTTAATTTGGTTTTAGTTTTACTGTCATTTGATTTGTCTTCTAATGGGTGGTTTTCATCGTATATCATTTATACCGACCCTTTTTAGCTCCCCAAATCCAAACCACATGATGTACATGATCATCCTTCCCTTAAAATTTGAAATACGATATTTAGTCGAATTTGTATTCTACAGCGGCCGCAATCGATCGAAATTTTGCTTTTTCGCGACCTGTATTTCAACTTCTCTTGCCTGCCTTGCAAAGAACAATTATGAAGTTAACAAGAAATGGCAAGAGACGATGGTAATAACTTACCTACGAGAGCAGCAGGAAAAACGCAGAAAATCAGAAAAGTGTTGATCATATTTCCGAAGAGAATCGACAGAGTGATAGACTGAAAAGGGACAGATACATTTTCAATGAGTAAATACAATTTTTTGTTTAACCTTTCGCACGTCAGCTTATATAACCATCTGTGTAAGTGACAACAGTTTGGAGCATCGAGCTGTCAAAAAAGTAGTAATATTTGTTTTTCATTAGAAGAGGCTTCTTTGGGTTTTCAGCGTAGGCTGAGTTGACAGTGTTGAAAAGAAAGGATAGGGCGGCATATAAACGAGATAAAATTAATATCTACTTTAGCCACAGCGATTTAAGTGAAACAAACTTTGAGGTGGAATTAAAACAACGGATTCAAACAATCACAACCTGAAAAATTAACATCGTGGTGATGTCTCAACAAGTCCAAACACTCAATGTGCCATTATTTGCCTGTAAACCCGAGAAAACTCAGAGAAAATTTTCCAAAATAACCATGTCAGTTTCTGTTTCTAACTGAGTGAGCATTCACAACGCAAGTGAATCTTACAGAAACGCCGCTAAATAAGGAAAACAAAGCCTCAAGAATCAGTAAAATAAATTGGATTTGGATGAAATCGTTAAAACCTTCAAAGTTAATTCAGAAATACGCCCGGCTTCACCGTTACCCCTGTTCACCTAAATAAATAAACGCATTAAACTAGACTGGAATTTTAATTGTAAAATGTAGTTAAAACTGCATTTTACAAAACTAGTCGAAGCTCTAGTATGAAAGTGCTTCACAGTTAAGGTGGCGTGCTTCTACAGCCTTCATAAGGAGGAAGCCAAAGCCGGTCTCTCTTGATTCTAGGAAACTCTTTGCAATAGGAATTTGCTATTTTTCTTGTGAAACTCATTTATTTGTGCCTTAGAGAGTCTTCAGTTTTAAAAATATCTGCCGTGTAGATTTTTAAAACGAAAAAAAAATCCATAAAACTTTAAAAAATCACTTGATAAAGAAGAGAAAATTATTAATGATTTTTAGGCTTGCAAAACTAACATTTACAGTCAATAAGGAAATTGTTTATTTGCTTGGATTTTTATTGCTTTCTTCCTTAAATTTGTTAACTTGCCAATTAGCAGTTTTCCCTTTTAAATTAGGTGTTATTTTCATCTTAGGTTTCATTTTTCGCCAGGGATAAAACGTTTCAATTTAGTGCTATTTAACGTTTATAAACCAATAGAAACGACAACCGAAAATTGCAAAGGTGAAAAAAAGAAATAATTTTAGTTTATTTTAAAACATTGCAAGATACGTGAGCCGATAAGACTTGAGATTCAAGAAAAACAAACAAAAGCACAATTTCTCATTTGCCCAGAGTAAAAATTGGTTCAATGATCCCCAGAGCTGAAAATCATTGTTTACTCGACTTGACTTGATTTTGACATGTGAAAGTTTCATTTAGACAAATCCCTCAGGTGATAGCAAACCGACGGATTTCGGACAACAAGAGATATGTATTTAGCATAAATCTGTTATTTCAAGATTTTCTCCTCATAATAGTTATACGTATTTTTATTTAGTTAAAACTAAACACATTTGCCTTGGCTTGTTTGTGCGCTGGGAATTTTGGAGAAAATCAAGAAAGAAATGAAGCTGTCTTTGGTCGTTTTTCTTGCGACTGTGTTTCATGAAGGAATAGCAGGTATGTTGTGAGACACACTCTTTCTTTTAGGATACACGACAACAAAATGTAGCAACCTTACTTTACCCTGTTTAAGCCTCCACAAAGAACTGATCTTTTGCAGTCGTTTGCCTTGCTAAGGCAGTGAACTGAAAGTGGACTTAGTTAAATTTGGCTTCTCCATCACACAGTAAAATCTACGACAATGTTCTCTTGGTGTACTTTTGAAGCCCTATTGAGGGATTTTGGGATACGAGATATATAGGTAAAAAGTTAATGTGATACAGGATATTTGGGGAAAACGTAAATGGGATATGGGATCTAAGATCAGATAAAACGGGATATCGAATAGGAAAATCAATTATTTTTGCTCCTGGTACATTAATGGCTACGGGAAATTTAGACCAAAAATTAACGGGACGTGGGATACTCAGAAACCCCTAATGGGGCCTCTTTATTACCTTAAATTTTGTGCAAGACAGCATAAAAGTCTAACTGAATCAACCATGCGGTATTTGAAATTAAGAACATAGGCTCGGAAAGATCCTGTTTTTATCTAAGGTCAGGAATTTACCGAGTAATGTATTGACTGCAGGCTGGGTTAATCAGAGACGTATCCTTCACCTAGCTGTACTGCACCTATTTTACGAAATAATTTTTTCAAGAAGAGCGCGAAGCAAGTTATAAAACCGAACCCAAGCTTGACAGGAGAAAAGGAATTCTGTAAATGACTTAGACAAGCCAAAAAAAATGAATCGATGCTACATAATTTTCATGTGGCGTTCCAAAAAAAAGAAAATATTTGAACTTTTTCCAGGTGCAAAACTGATGCAAACAAAAAAGTGACAGGCCGGCTTTCTTCGCCTTATTTCCAGCGACATATTGATGACATATCAATCGATATTATCAGTGATAACTGCACTATTGCTACTAAAAATTGTTAGAGATTAAAAGAGACATCTTTCTCCTATACTACGCATGATTTTTAGAATCTGAAAACCTTGACAAAATTTCAAAACGTGACTATGATGGTTTGAATGAAAGCTTGGTTGAATCTTATCATTCCCAAGCCTTTTGCTTCGATGCAAGAAAGGATTACTTTCAGACCTTTTTTTCCATATTCAATATAATTAAAAGTTTATTCAATTCATTGCAAATTTTGGGCCTGTCCAAGTCATTTTTGGCGGGATGAGAGAGGCGGAAGTCTAGCTTAGTATTGTTGATAGAAGATACAAAGCATGTCAAAAATAATTGGCGAGGAAAGTACTCTGCGTCCAAAAAGCGAGGTGTGTATAAGGGTGCCTGAGTAAACGGAACCCACACTAAAAAAAAAATACAAAGTAACAAAGGCTTTAAGAAAGAAATTGTTTTGTTCCTTATTAAATTGATTTTTAAAATAAATCGGACATTTCGAAAAAGGGAGGAGTTTCATTTCACGTGAGTTTTTTCTAGGCGGGAAGCGCATATTTATGGAAGTTTACAGCATCTGGAGGATTTTATCTTCGAGAGCTTTACATGGTATCTTCCATCCATATATATTTTACGAGAATTCTCGTTAACAAAAAACAATTTGCAACGAATTCAGAGGCAGATTAAAGACGACGTCCTTCCATTTACCGGTTCTTCACGTTAGTACAAGCCTGTAGTTACAGCGCGTACATCGTATAGATGTCATTTTGGTGGGAAAATTGTAGTCTTCATTTCTCTGTAAGGCTACCGAAACTTCATTCTTTCATATCAGGATACATCGTAAATGGGCTTGGCACCAGGAAGGGCTTCGCGGTCGTAACCATATTTCCGCGAACTTGCGTTTAGATTTCAGATTTTTTTCAGATTTCAGATTTCAGATTTCAGATTTCAGATTTTCGTTAGTTGCACTATATACAAATCTTTCAGTGTTAGTGCTCGATGGAAATTGATTGCCATCCATTCCATACTGGATGAAGAGTAAGAGATTTAATCCCTTTTATTAAAAACTGGATCATTGGGTAATGCAATTCGAGAGTTTTCATTGGCTTAGCCATCATGGGTTATGAGCCATTATACCATGATCTACAAATATGGTAAGGGTATGCGTGATTTTTCTTTTCTTTTTTTTTTTTTCTTTTTTTTTTGGGGGGGTGGTTACTTTAGTCTAGTTTTCTATATTTTGGGGGCGTTCTTAATAAAACAGTTATTCCACTCGCGCTTGCTGGAAATGAGATGATTACAGCCAGCTCGGCCCTACGCGCCTCGTTGGCTATCTACCATCTCATATCCGACTCGCGCTCGTGGAATAATTGTTAAATGCAGGCCATATTCCCAAGGTAATCTCCCTCAAGCTTTTCTTAGATCACTCTGGGTTTCGTGAATCCTACGAGAGTCTAGAAATAGCCAATGTGACGTGGATTTAGTTAAGGTGAACACGCCCAAGCGGCCTTACTGGCCCATTCATCCTCCGCGAAAACATCCACGCAACGCGCGTGTTAAAAGTATCCTCAGAAGAACTGGGTGCCTTGCCCAAAAATGACTCGAGAAAAAGGCCTGTACAGGAGATTGACTCTGTTATGTCCTATCCTCTCTTTTGTGTTCTATTTTATTACGCGATTTTTCAAAAGCCTTGTAGTAGAAAAAATTGGAAAAAAAATTCAAGAATAAGGTGAATAAGCTCGCACTCTGACAATCACGAAATGGAAAACATTCTTCAGGATCTGAGGTGAATCAATGTGTTGCTCGCGAGGTGTAAAAGAAAAGTTTTCTATTCTTTGTACGTTTTTCACTGACACATTTTGATCAAGCATCGAATCTGCCGTTGCAATCATTATCTGATGTTAAGGTTTATATTGAACATTGATCGTAAACCTTTTTTTTTTCTCAGACTTTCTGGTGGACCAGGAGGCTTTCTTTCAGTCATTAAAACAGTTTGAGAAAGACCGCCAAGAAGCCTCCAGTGGGCCAGGTAACGGTAAGTCGATGTAAGAGGTAGCAAGTAAGTTATGGTACTGGAACGGGAAATTCGCGTCGAAGAACATTTTAAGTGTCACCCAAAATTCGAAAGAACTCACGACAGCAAACGTTTAACTAGCTCTACGCGGTCCGCAGATTTAATTCAAAACTGATGAAAACGCTTTCAAAGAGGAGCGTATGTTAGAAAGAGGGTGCTTATTAGATGGAGGACGCTAAATCAAATAACTAGAATAAATGAACCGCATGCAACACCGTAATTAGGTTTTTCGTAGCGTCGGACTCATTTTAGATTTTGGACTCGCATTTTTGATTCTCCTTCCCCCCTTTAATTAGTGTTATCAACGCTCCCCCATCTTCCCGTCCCAAGCTTTCCCTTTTCTATAGTAGGCGACGAAGGTAATAAATTGTCTCTTTATGAGCAACCACGGTGCACGCTCGAATGGAACAAAAATACGGTTTCTGTGGTTAGGTTACCCGGGTCGCTATACTCTTGGCGTAGTCGGCTAGGCACCGTTACAGAGCGTTTCCACTCACGTGGCCAGCAGCCCTGCAAATTTATTGGAACAAAAGAAAGTGTTTACCTCGCACAGGTTTGGTTTGGGACACCAAAATGGCCCCGTTTCATTCATTTGAGACACCAATATGGCTGCCGTGGTGTCAGGTGAAAGGCTCTATATGACAGAGCAGCCAATAAAGTTTTACCGCTGATGGTACCCTTAAATGAAAAAACTTAAATCTTATTTATAGTGGCCATGCACTTAGCTATACAAGCACTAAGCTTACCTAGTTTACAGGCGTGCCACTGAAACAAAGGAAACAAATATTTCAAATAAGGGTAACATAGTTAAAAATCCCAACTGACAGAAAGCAGACCAGTTGGCTATTTACAAAGTGTGATTGAGGATTTGAGGATATATATGGGTTACTTTTGTGAGTCTTGATGTTGCCTTCCTGAAATATGCGTAAGGAAATTAATTGGAATCTCTTGGTTATTTCTGGGAGAATTTTGTTTCCACTAAATGTCGTGCGAATTGTCATGTTAAGATCTTTATTAACTGACTTTTAGCCAGAACCCATTAAGAATGTTTTTTTTTTTCAAGGTTTTTGTGTTTGTATAGGACTACCGTGGCCTTCTCAGGCTCGGTTCACAAAATTTCAACGACAGAAAAATCCTCAATCAAGATTTCTAACACGTACCTCAAGTCAGTTCAGTAACATAACCATGCAACCAGGTTTTTACTAATTTTTTGGTTTGGTAAGAAAAGGAAACCCAAAAACATTTCAGTCATTTCGTTACACTATACACTGATTTCCCTGCCTGATATGCAATACTGATTCTTACTATATGGCTAGCCCCGTGAGCGGGTAAGATGAACTAAATCCTGCGCTGTGATTGGCTACCCGAGCAGGCAAGATGACGTTATCTTGCCCGCTCGGGACTACCTGCTGTGTCCCGCAAGAAAAATTCCCCGAAAGTCATAAAATAAATCCTTTATAGACCAAGCTTGTTCGTTCAAAATGGCTGGATATTTGCCTCGTTCTGTTTTTTGCGTGCTTAAGGACCGAGACGAAGTCCAGGTCCATAAACAAGCAAAAAACAAAAAAAAAAGAACATGGCCAATGTCCAGCCATCTTGACCTCACGCTTGGTCAATAATCCATATATGTGGGTTACAAATTTACTACACGTGAATATACTGGACATATTTAGCCACATTAAAAAACAAGTTGGATTGAATTTCCTACATCCTTATATGATATCTTTTGAATGCCCACCAGCCTCATGGCGAATCTTTAAAATAAAAGATAAAATAAAATAAAATAAGACGTTCTCTCTTCCTGCACCATAGCGTTGTAATTTCCAGATGGTTGGCCCAAGTTCTGCACAATCTTGTTTTCAAGCTTCGTCCAGTAGAAAATATCAGTTTTGTTTCATTTTTGCGCGGGTATTCAACTCAATGCCAAGAGGACTTACATTACAACAGCCTGTCAAATTATTACAGAACACTTCAGTATTACATTTTTCTTTTATTGGCAACATGAAGTATGGTCATTCCGTAGGTACAATTTTCAGTACGCGAGTGGCCACAATTAAGGCGACGTACACACTACGCCAGAGTAATTTGAAAAGAAAGCTCTATTTCTAAGGCTAGGCCTACCCTCCACACTAATCCGTCACGAAAACGGAGCTTTTCGCGAACGCTCTTCAAACCGGAGGAATTTGAAAGCGCCGGTTTTTCGTTTTCCTGAGCACGGAAAACATTTTGAAAACGGAGCTTTTCGAAAATGATGTAGTCACGTCGACAATCCTTGTTGGGTTTTTACATTCCTCCGGCGTAGTGTGGGCGGAAAACATTTGATGCGTTTACAGAGTGAAACCTCCGTTTTCAAATTCCTCCGACGTAGAGTGGATGGGGCCTAAAAAATAAATGCCGCGCTTTTTAAATTTCGCCCAGATTAAACATGCAGCAAACAAATGAAAAAAAGACGATGAAAGAACAACAGCTCTGAACGCCTGTTCCGAGAATTATTTTTCCTCAGTTCAAGATGCTATAATTACATCCAATACCTTGATCACAACAGAGGCCATATATTAGTGCAGCCAAGTTATTAACTACCGCGAATTGCAAATTCATTACCTTTTTAGTATCGTCTTAAAAGTATACTTTTGCGCAAACAAGATTATAATGCGCTTAAAAAGAAGTAGCCGGTAAACTTTAATAAATTATGACTTGTATGTATTAGCATAGGACGGAGAAAAACAAAATGGGTGCGGGAACGTTCTTTAATATCAAACCAACTGGTACGAAAAATAGAAGAAAAATACAGTGGGGCTCCGCCTTACGAACTCCCCGTTAATCCAGCCGGTTCGGCTTTTCGAATTCTTGGTCGAAGAAAAACCCTTCGTCAGTCACGTTCTTGTGTTAAAGAACCCCTAAAATACAAACACAATTTTCTAACCCCAAGGTGGTATAAACAGGGCTATCTCTTTTGTACTTTGTTTCCGCCATGTCAACTCGGTTAGGTTGTTACTCTTTGAAACCAAACTTGCCCGAAATATGCCAATTAAATAAGAAAACGGTTATCCGAAACTAGTATACTGTGCGCTTTTAAGGTTGATGTGAGAGATTTTTAAGGATAATATAAAAAGTCAAGCGCACATTCTTTTCTTAGTCGCGCAAAAACAACAAAATCTATAGAGGGAAATAAAAATGCTCTATTTGTATGACAAGACAGCTTGAACAACATATAACACTTAACACTCCCTACTTTAATAAATGAATTTTCAACGTTAGAATGAGATAGTTAATTATCTTTAAGTATTAATGACAATATCAGTTCAAGTTCGACAAGAATGCCTTTTTTGCAGTGACGTTTTTCACATAATCTAAATCTTGAGGATTTTACGATAAAATTATAAAAAAATAAAATACTGCTTTTAAATTCATTGGGTACTTATTTTCCTGGTAGAAAGCTTGCTTTGTAGTCTAGTATTCGAGCCGGTACAACTCGTCGCTTTTCCTTCTTTGTAAGAAATAAAAGTTCTCGCTCCAAAGCCTTCTCAAACAAATGTTCCTTTCTTTTCTGCTTTTTGGAGCATTTAAAGTGTGAAAAGAGTTTCTATGTTTCTAAATGTAAGTTAGTTCATAACCTGTGATAGTTTGTCCCAAATCAAAATTAATTCATTGTTTCTTTTCCGTCCCAAGTCGCTTGTCCTTGGTAAACTGATGTTTAAATAGAGTCAGAGGTTTTCGCTTCTATTACTGTTTATTCGTTCGCTTTAGTTAGACTTGAATGTTCATCCTTATTACAGCTTCGTGTCCCAGCAGCCTTGATCACTATCATATATGGTGATTTCCTCAGTTGTCTTTGTTGCTTCTGTCGTACAGTCCTTGTGCACTGACGTTGAGGACTCTGCCGGCCCATCCATCGCAAATTGAGGCTCATGATCCAATCTCTTCGCGTCTTGTACAATCTTTGGTACAACTTGATCGTACGTTTTCAATTCTATAAGTTCCTTTTTCTCTAAGGGGCTGCTGATAAACATCACCAGAGCGCGGCGAAATCTTTCCGTCCGAATATAATAGATAACTGAGTTAACTGCGCTTGTTAAAAGTAAGAAAAAGAACGCCGAGAAAATGAGCCAAAATTCTACCAGTTGAACCGGAGTCAGAAGCAGGATACTACGGGTTATATCGGGAAGGAAACAAATAGCGTAACACACGATGATATAGCGAACTGTTTTCAACGCTTTTAGATCCTGGAAACGTTTCATGTCTAACCCTTTCAGACCCTTCCTGAACGATACAGTTTTTTTAATCTCTCTCGAACTCAAATAGAACACAGCGCAAAACATTATCAAAAATGCTGGCAAAATGATTCTCGGAAACGGCAAAATTCCCCTGTCCTCGTATTGTGAAATGTACTTGGCAATAGGGGCGTCACCAATATCCTCGAAATCCGTGTGAAAAAAAATAATTCCCCCCACCAGAGAAACTCCTAAAAGCCACTTCAAGGCTATGATCCCAAAAAGCTTTTTTCTGCTTTTCCACGAAGTATATCGTAGACCGTAAGCGAGCACTAAGTAGCGATCTAAGAAAATAGTGGTGACGGAGAGAGCGTTTTGAAGCAGAAAGCCTCTACGAAGAAAAAAACAGACTATGGCGAGATACCTGCCTCTGAAAACGGGCGAGGGAAACAACTGATAGCAAATGAACAACGGGATGTTGATAACACCGTTGAAAAGATCAACCAGGGCCATTTCAACAACGAGAAAGTTAGCATAAGTGCGTAAGTTTTTATACTTGGCAACAAGCGCGCAGATAACCGAGTTACCTAATATCAAGACGACTAACAGTACTGCCAGAAGGGTTGTTTGAATGATCACCTCGTACTTTTCTGGTATGGTGCTGTAAAATGAGAAGTTAGGAAGCGACATTGCTGTTCCTTATAGCCTCTTTCGTTGTCAAGCGCTAGCTGCTGTCCCTCGGACGCCAGAGTAAAATGTAAATGATTATTACATTTTGCGTGATATTTATTTCAGAATAACATGTCCGGATAGGCTGGCCACGGCTCTACCCTCCGCTTAAAGTGTGACGTCAAGAAACCTAACGTGAATCACGTGATTTCAGATGAATGGAGGCGGTCGGCGGCCTTCTGCTGATGCGACATTCATGAATTAGGAGGGGCATGCCGAAATTGATATTATTCAGTTTAGCTCGATACGTTTAATTTTATTCATCATCTCAAAAATTTAGGATTGCGAGGAGATCAAGGTAAACATTTGTGAAAAATTAGGCGTCCCTAATCTTTAGGGTTTGTTCAATCGAAAAAAGTGATAAAACATAAATTTATATAAAAGTCAAAGGTGTATTTTTGGTCATAACTTATCATTTGTCCAAATTTTATTTTAAATGGGATTTTCATGAAAAGTTAGCTCAAAATCTTCTCTTTCTTTTTAGAAAGGAAAGCCTAACGCGACAAACAAAAAATAAAAGGGGAGAAAAAAGCCGAAGATTTCCAAAGCAAATAAAAGATTAAAACTAATGTAAATGATGTATTGACTGTTGTAGTTCATAAAAAGTTATCTCAAAATCCTTTGTTTCTCGCTGAAAAGGAAGATCCAGAATGGCAGCAAAAACGAATTAAAATAGAAAAGGGGCAGAGAGAAGCCGAAGAGAACAGAATTAAAAAATATAAAGATCTCCGCTGAAAATACAAAAAGAAAGTGTAAAAATAATCTATTCGCTATTCAGGTTCTTCTTACTTGTTCCCAGGTCCTCCAGTGCAAGAGGCAGAGGCGGTTGAAGACGAGTCGGCCTGGAACCAGTTTTCATTGACGAAGAGATCAATAACGACAGAGAAACGTGAGTAACGCCATAAATATTTTTGAAGTCTTGAAGTTTGGGGCAAAAATGTAAGACACCAGACACCTAAAATCCAGTTCAATCTAACTTAATTTCCTACCTAGATTTCTCTCTGTTTGACGCTGAAAAGTGAAATCTACCTCCAGCTTGGCGGTGAGAAATCTAGGTCACATCACATCTAACTAATTCAGTCAATAGACCATATTCGTATTCTCGGTACTGGACTGGAGCTAGCTTGCAACTGAGCCTAATGCGGGGAGTCTTTTCAAATGCAAATGACAATAATCTCTTTTCAATAATATTTCCCCGCATAAGCCTCCATCGTAAGCTGATCAAAATTTCCGGAATTTTGAGTAAATGGTAAACAACCATCACTCTCTTTCCCTTGTTCATCCTCTATTGCGGTGACATATCAAGACTCCTTTCTACAGGAAACACGATTCGTCTAAACTTCCCTGACAGTCTCCCCAAAGAGAATGGCACAGGCCGTGTGGAAGTTTATCACGACAACCAGTGGGGTACTGTGTGTGATAGATCCTGGGACGGCAAAGACGCGTTCGTCGTCTGCAATGAACTGGGACTAGTCAAAGCGATCCACGAGACCAAAAGGGCTAAATATGGTCAGGGAATAGGTCCAGTATGGCTCAATAACGTGCAGTGCACGGGAGGAGAGAGGTCGTTGCTAGACTGTCCCCACTCTGGATGGGGAAATGTGGGCAGTTGTGCGCATGGCAATGATGCTGGGGTCAAGTGTTTGCAAACAGGTAAGAAAATAGGAGCGCAATGCATACATAGAGAATATTAGATACTCTAGATCCTTAGCAAAACAGCCCTCTCTTTTCTCCGTTACATCCGTTAAGGCTCCCGTAACATGAAAGTCTTACTATCTTTTTCTGGTGGATTCTGAAGGCACCAATTTACTCAATTTGTGTGGTGTGCTGGGAAACACAGCTCTTGCTCTTCCAATGCCACTAAAGAGTTCGCACTTAATAAATCTCTTTCATAGTGTCGCGACTTAACCTGACCCCTTCCAAAAAAAAAAAGGACACGATTATCTGAACTGATGCCGATTGATTTCCATAAAACAACAAACATGATCTTGCTAATTATCTATTCTGCGTACTAAATGCTTTATACCATTTCCCAGGCCTCCCACGCTTGATTGAGGTTGGCTGCTACAAAGACAGCGAATCAAACCGAGCTCTGCGAACTTTGTACGCGTTCTTGCGACTGGAAATCGATTGGTACAACCTGCGAAGCATGATAACGAAGTGCGCGGAAAGAGCTTGGAGTCGAGGATTCCGGTAAATGTGGTTTGAGTAGAGATTAAATTTTATATCATGCCATAGAAAATACAGCCAATAAGAATACAGGAGAGCCGTTCTGTATTCGACGGCATTACATTCAACCTTCCCATCATGCACCGCGCAGATGTTCCATGGATTGTGTTGGCCACTGTATTTCTATGGCGTGGTATAAAACAGTTATGTAACGCTCTCTCATGGTATACCATGAAATATCCCACTTGTCATTTGTATTTTCTAAGGTACGCTCATGTGTATAGCAAGAGAATTCAAGTGATTCGTGGGATATTCCAAGGTAAACCACTCGAAAGCATTTCATAACAAGTATAAAGTCGCAGCAATCGTAGCTGCCTCAAGGAAATCCATGTACGCCACGATACTTCGTGATACGGACACTAGTCTACCAGATCAGACGAAACATCACCAACCCGTTTCCTAGTGTTTGCTGAAAAACTAGTTTTCTCCAAAACGTTTTGCTTACGTAATTTCGGCCTGGTTGTAATCTGCTGCAATCATGTTTGCCTGAGCCGCAATTTGTCATGTATCACCCACATCTGGATAGATCGTTCTTTGCTCAAGCTAAACTAAAACGCGACATTACTTTGTTGTTGTTGCCGACCACTAACCTTGTTTGAATTTATTTTGCATAGAACCTTGCGATGACCTAGAATTACATCCAGGAAGGAAAAAAATCACTTTTTGCTCTTACCCCCCGGGGATAATGGGCGGGATATTCTTCCATTCCACTCGGTCACGTGCAACCACTGCTGCCTCACTCCACGACGTAAAACACAAGGCTATCCTCAGCCTCGTTCTCACGCTCTCTCTCCTTTGCCTCCCCCTCAGGGCCTGGGAACGATATTGAGCTGTTCTTTCTCTGCGGTTCTGCACCAGGTCTCTCTCGGTCCACCAGACAGAAAACTGCGATGAGCTTCGGCAGTATTGGTCACTTGGCCCAAAGTAGACTTTGAGATTAATTTTATTAATCTATAATTGTGACACAGATTGATTTCGATCTCCATCTGTTGCAGATACTTCGGAATCCAATTCTATGGAGAATGCTGGAGTGACGAGGAAGCAGAGACTCGATACGCTATGCACGGGGAGGTGGATGCATCAAACACTGAACAGAACTGCCTTGAAGGTCGGTAATCAGACGACCGTTGCACTTCAAAATCTGTCGAGAGGCCAAATCGAACTCCTTAGTTTGAGAGCTATCCACCAGGGCCTTCGACGCTTGTCAGATTCAGGGCTTTGAAACGAAGTTCACAACACTAAGATAAACATACACACCGCGTCTGATGAAAAAAGAAACGAGCAATAAAACCTCGCAGACCGAGATCAGTAAACTAAGTAAGACGGTTTAAAGATGATTTCCAGTCCGTACTGCGTAGTCTCGGCGCCATTATGTTTATTATGACTCGATGGAATGCGTATCAATGTTATTCGTTACGAACCACATACCTTATCTTTGAGGCCTTTCAAATTATTTTTCCAACAGCTTCATTGATTTTTACAGCTGCGAAGTTGTTTCATAAAGTGATATGAGAAAGAACGAAGCATAAAGCTTCGCATCCATAATGGCGGTTGACATGAAACTTTGAATTTACTTCATGTAACCAGTTGCTAAATTTTTACATTTTGTGATGTCTTACATGAAACAAAACAAAAAACGTAAACAAACTCTCGAGAGTGCGTAGTACGGACTGGATATCATCTTTAACCTGAGTCTTTTCCCTTTTAGCGTCTTTGTTTCTTTCTCGCTGTTAATGTTTCTTACTCGGTTTTCGTTTTTCTAGCCGTCCGCTTTGAAATAAATTTCAGCTTTCTTGATACTTGCAACTAATCGTGTCTTTAAGGAACGTATCGGTACGTGGCATTTCAAGCGAGTTTGGTCCAGCCATGGTTTGTATTTTGGCGAGGTGTGGTTGAGCCAAAATACCCACAGCTAACCATGGCGAGACTAAACGAGTCTGATAGCATGCCACCGAAGCGTACCAAAAAGGTACGATTACCTTTTTATCATACTCAGATTAGTCTAAGTGACCGTGATATCACAGCTATATTTTTTTCAGTGACTTGGTATCGCAGGATGTCAGGCCTGGGTTGTTCGAAAGGTGGACAAAACTATCCACCGTATAAATCACTATCCAGCGGATAGCGTGGTTTTTTTTTTGTTTTTTTTTGTTAACACTTATCCACTGGATAGCCGTTTATCCGGTGGATAGCAATTTTTCAGCCTTCGAACAACTGGGGCCAGAATAGTAGGCACCGCTTCTGATTGGCTAATTACGAGTTTAGGTACGGTAAAGTCTGAAAACAGTGCTTACAATTCAAGGTGACAATAACAACGAAAATCTAGAAAACTGAAATAAAATAAGAAAAAATCGGATTGATATTCGAACTGATTGATAAAACATGATTTTAAACTTGACTGCTAATTTCCTCTCTCTGTAAGGCACCGGTATGCACTGGGCTAATTTTGTTTACAAATTCGCACCATGGGCGGATCTGGGATGCTGGAGGGATAACAAACTTGACCGAGCTATGTCTCAGCTGCTCGTCAACCTGCGATTCCAGATTGACTGGTTTAACATCGGTAAAACCGGTAAGTGTTCAATCTACCTTGTAGTGATGCAAGCGCACCAATGCAGCTTTGGGACCATAAAACATGTCAACTTCAAGACGTGTCCGCTCATGAGGGTTAAAAATGCGATTATTTATCTAGAACTGTAAATGGTGTTTGTATGTGGCTGGTACCATTACTAAGTGTCCGCTAATAATAATAGTTTAACCCTCTCATTTCAGTTCCTTTTCCGTCCTCGCGTTAAAATTTTATTGTAGACATACGCATTCACTGGGCGTTTCACTGTGGAAAGTAAAACAGTCTTTTACAACTGTACCTGTTCAAACTACTTCCCAGTAGACTGCGGCACCCACGAATGTTTTCCCGCGTTCAGAGTAACGTTTTTGATGCCGCGAGTTAGTTTCAAACCAATCAGCGTTTCAAATGTACCACGTGATTGGTTCGAAACGAACTCGCGGTATCAAAAACGTTTCTCTAATGGCGGCAAAAAAAAAATCGTCGGTGCCGCGGTCTACTGGAAAGAGTAGTATGGAATTGGCGATGAAACGTGTCTGGAATCAGACATCCAGTGTAAACAATATTTATAAAAACGTTGTTGTCACTCTAAACATGTCTCGGAGCAAGTGTGAGCGCAACGTAACACGGACTTAGACATCAGTCTAGAACTGTTGAAGCACTAGAAAAGAAATACCCTCTCGATATCTTTCAGTTGACTTGTGCTATCAGGCCGCAAAGAAGGCCGGCAAGAAGTACTTTGCCGTGCAGTTTTATGGCGAATGCTGGGTAGATAAAGATGACTCGACTTACATGAAGCACGGACCGAGCACGGCTTGTTGGAGCGGTGTCGGAAAAGGAAGCACGAACTATGTGTACAAAGTGGAGTGGTAACTAGGTGAGTCCAACGACCTGACATTGAAACTTTCAGATACATTTTTGGGTGTCAAAAACGTAATGGATTTACATGTGAAAATTGGCTTTTTGAGGTTTTATAGTAGTTGAGGCATTTTAGAGGGGATTTAAACTTTAGGTGTTTTGAGAACAGTTTCAAAACGTCAAGCGATTTTAACTGAGGGGTGAGAAAAGTTGAGATATTTCGAAGAGGTTAAAAAACAGTTTTAGTATTTTGAGGGGCAAATATTTATCCCATGAATACTCGGAGAGCAGCTATAACACAACTCTGTCTCTTTGATTTCCGAAAACGAGAGCACCCTTAGCCTGTTGTCTTGGGCGAGAAGAGAAGGGAGCATGCGTATATGAGCGGACAATGAAAGACAGAAAATTTCAGAAAGCGCCTAGTTTTGTATTGAAATCATGGCCGACACTACAAAAGTATTTACTCAAGAGAAAATTGTGTCAATATGTATTAGCTCTCCCTTCATGCACGGTGTCCAAAGCATGATAGTTTGAAAATATTATTTACAATCTTATAACAGATGTTTTTTTATTTTTTTCTACGCAGATCACTGAATCCTTTGATAATCTTTGCAGGATCTGTTTTTTTCTTGAAGTATTTGTTGGACACTTAAGTGACAGGGAATTGCTAGTCCTGAAAGTTTGCTGTATCTGTGTATCTGTGTAATAAGAAATAAAGCAAAGCTGAAAAAAGTCGATATCCTTAAACCTGTTTTCACCAAGGTAAATAGTTTTTTTTTGTTTTGTTTGTGTTTGTGTTTGTGTTTTTTTTTTCTCTATAAAAGAGTTATAAAGCTTGCTTGGGACTTGCTGGCGTCCAGATAAAGTAGCGAGCCACGCGCTCGCAACGGGGACATTCCTGTTCTTAATTTTCCGTATTTGAGCAATAGAGCACTTTTTTCGTGTTTACATAGCCTCATCTAAACACGAAGGAGGTTCGGAGGTTGTGCTCTATAGCTTTTATAAAATATTTCTCAAAAATAAGCGCGAATGGGGTACTCCCTTATATGGGCTACCGTCTAAAGGTACGTGCGGCCCTAAAGGGTGGTATGATTTTTCAGCCGTTTTGGTCATAAATAGGGTATGGTTTTTGCACTCAATTCTTGAATTGGGTATGTTTTTTAGAAGAGGCTACTTTTCTTTTTCATCATTATCGATAAGACCATAGACAAAAGCCCCTCAAAAATTATGTTTATGGCAACTATGTCAGCCGCAACGGTCATAAATAGGATATCGAATTTTGGGTCAGGTCATAAATAGGGTAGGGAAATTGGCAGTTTTTGGTCATAAACAGGGTAACATATTTGGGAAGCGGGCCGCACACCCCCACCAAATTTTTCTGGGAGTACCCCCGGGGGGTCCTGCGCCAGGATTACTCGAAGTTACAGTATTATGGTACCGTACATACGGCACGTGTACCATGTTGCAATCAAGATTTGTATCACTAACAAACAAAACATGAACAATTGCAATATATGAATGATGCAGGAGCAAGTAAATGATATGAGTACAAAGTTTTATAAATATATTTTATGAACTTTTAGGGTTAGGGAAAAATTTAAAAATAAACGCCGGGACCTCGATCAAACGCCGGAGCCCAGATTAAACGCACCCGGAGTTTATTTAAAAATCGGCAGTTTGGACCCGGCGTTTTATCGAGGCCGGCGTTTAATCGAGGAAATACGTTACTCTAATCAAAACACACCTATCGACCAATAAAATCTAAATTGTTTTAAAAATTATGGTAAAAGATTAGTAAAGTGTATCTACAGTGTCCCAGTACAAGGTGAGCTTCCTTGGTGACAAGATGTGACTAAGTTATTCCTTGTCGTAACCATTTGTTGCTAGTGGCAAAATTTTAACGATTAGATATTTAGCAGGTTACGCCTTGCAAGAATTTATTATCTGTTTCAGAGCAATTAAGCAAGTCTAATTTGCGTAGAGATTACTGAGGTAGGTGACCCCGTGATCAAAGAGTGTGATAAAGCGGGATCACGTTTCACGAAGTACAAAACGGTCTCTTGGCGTTTTATCCAGATCTCAATCTTTGATAAAGCGGGATCACGTTTCACGGTAACACGGTCACTTCGCGTTTTACCCAATTTACGATCTTTGACGCAATAGCAGATGACGTCTACAGAAGAATAGTTCCCAAAAAATGTTTCTCGTTTTTCGATTGCGTTAAATCGCGGATCATGTTTTACGGTGGAGGAAACAGGCAATGATTGCATCAACCTCGTTCCCAGAGTCTCTCATCTTACCGCCCCCAGGTTCCTGGGAACGAGGTTGTGATTGCATTATTGCACTTGTCCGATTCCAACCCTTCACAATTCACGACCTTAAGAAGCTACAAGTAACCAACTTTTTGAAATTTTCAACCAGCTGGTTTAGTTAGTAGGAACGGATGAACCAAGAAAAACTGCCTCAACATTTTAGTAGTTTATTAACGATTTCCATGGCACCCCTTTAATTAACAAATCATTTAAATTGCTTTGAAAGTCAACTTTGCAAAACCGGTAAATCACGCCTTTTCTAGAGTAATGAAACATTAAGGACGGTCAAGATATAAAAACGACAAGAAAGTTTTTTTGTGGTGTAAAAAAATATCACCCGCTGTCATTGAAAAGTAAATTCGAAAAAGTAATGAGTTTCTTGAGAAAGAAAAACGATCAGAAACGTCAAAGAGATTTCAATACACACCAAGAGCAAGGATTATCCTCATTAAGAATTGGAAGATTGAAATTTGATGGACATTAAAAATTACTGAGGCTGGCTTTTAGCCCCCGCAACCAAACCCAATTTTTTTAATATGGTAAAAGTAGTGAAACATTTTTAAGTGTCTGGAATCCTGAGACAGGTATGTATCGTAGGCTAAAGTAGTTTGAACAAGCGTGAAGCGACATCCTGCTTTGGAGCAGCTTTATTTGTTCAGAGAACAACTTTCAGTCAAAGTGTTGTTTGATTTCAAAGAAATCGCAAACACGTTCGGCAGAACTTTTATTAAATACGCTGTCTTTGCAGGTTTGGTATCTTAGGGACGCATATATTCAAGTTATTAATTATCGCATGGACATTTATATCATAACATTTCAAAAAAAATTTACTGATAAATTATTAAAAATTGACATTAATTAAAAAGGGAAACTTCATATACCACGCGAGTCTTCTAAACATTGCATGAAAATCTGCTCTCTTCATTGTATATAATGAATTGGGTTTGGAAGAGTGCAAAATTTATGACCGTATATCTTACCAATGAAGGAAATGACAAATGAAATTAATCTTCCTCGTGAAAAGGTTATCAACTTGTCCTGATATCGATGTTTCCATGGAAACAAAATGTTAATTTCTCATGAATGTTTACAGCACACATGAGGGAAAAAGATAAACTTACAAAAGCAAGTAATTTCGTGAATTATCCCTTACATACATTACAACGAGTCTTAGCGCAAAAAAATGTTAAGTTCATGGGAGAGGCGATGAAATAAATGTTTAGGTTTGTATGTTATAATAAAACCTTTGAAAACCACCGTAATAACCGCAAAAAAAAAATATGCCTCAAGTTTCAAGGAACATTTTGCAACAAAATCATTATGGTGCATTAGATGAGAACATACAAGCTGTAATGCCACACACCTTCTGTTAATTTAATT
>Ga0126338_10000609_pt1 | contig 20187 bp, 9 predicted proteins | sample OrbCmetagenome_2_FD_92529 | JGI IMG/M metagenome (GOLD analysis project Ga0126338, IMG submission 92529) | Coral microbial communities from Petempiche,Puerto Morelos, Mexico - Orbicella C C metagenome | ecosystem: Host-associated > Invertebrates > Cnidaria > Coral | place: Petempiche,Puerto... | reverse complement strand
GCCTTGGAGACTTAAGACTCCCCAAAAACAAGATGCATGTACCCACAATCTATATTCAACCTCATATGCAAAGCAGGCTTTCGTCATGTTATCGTGAAAATGGTGACGTCATCTCTAAAGCAAACCCAGATTTTGTTAGGAAAACAAGCGAAAACATCTTTTTTTTTTTCATGCACTGTCTAGCTTCCAAGAGGCCCTGTACCCTAATTGGCGAGAAATTATGTTCTACATGCAGCTCGTAAAGCTCTGTAAAGTTCGAAAGAGCTGGAGGGAAAAATGAAAATTTCTATCAAGCAGTTTACATTGAGAAAAATGTCCGATGTGACTGAAGACATACCTCTGTAAGCGGGAAACAAAAAACCATATGTAGTGTCAATGCTTAGCTTAAGCTGTTAAATGCGGTTATCAGTTATTAAAAATAAAAAGCATTAATCATGTCCATAAACTGTTAGATGATTTTCGTATTGTTTTACCGATGGGTCAGTTGTTTGGTTAATCGAACTGGCGAGGCGTTAAAGTGCTTGTAAAGTGCCCTTCCGGCCGATAGAAGGCTTGCGACAAATCGAAGACAAATTGGAGTCAAAAAAATTAAATCGCCCTCAGTATTTAATCAGTATAAATCTCGCAGGGCCGTAATGAAATTTCCGGAATTGAAGCTAGTAGTATTCGTTTTGAGGGTTTAAAATTTGATTTCCAGATAAGCGAATTTATGCACTTAGTCTGTCACTCCCTGGTTTCCAATGAAAGCGGAGCTACCGAAAGAATTGAGAGCCTTCGCAGTTGACAAGGGCTTTGCTGAAAGCTATTTGAACAATCAATTCCTGTTTCATTCTAGAAACGACCAAGCAAACTCAGTAAAAATAGAGATGTGTTATTGCGACAGATTCTGAGCAAAATCTTTGTTGACAATTCGCGTTCAGTAAAAATGACAAATGCCAGATGCAAAAGATGAATTGGGATCTCCGTACACATTAATGTCAAAAGGAAATTCTTATTACAGTTTCCGTACAAGACGGTCTTTCGGACTAAGTTTCATTGTACTGTTCCATTCTTTGGGCAGGAAGGCTTCCTAATACCTTCCCTTTGGCTGTCTAAAGAGTTCGTTTTCCCATGAACTTTCTCAGATTTGAGTACTTTTTAGTTTTGTCTAAGAATCTTGGCACGGTTTCATCCCCCGCCATTGTAATCCGCTGGTTGTTTATCTACAGTGAAGAAGAATTATGAAAGCTTAAGACGACAACTAAAAGCGAGTTGTGTGGGCTCTAGGAAATTATAAACAGTCTACCCAAATGCGGCGTCCTCCGTTGTAGACACTTCGTCGAGCATTTTTTACACTTCAGGTGCTAAGCACGTTTTTATGGGAAAGGAACAAGTGATTAGCGATTATTTTGAATTAAACCAGCTTTGCTTTACTATTTTGGTCCTGTCTGATCCACAATTTTTGTTTTGAAAAAACCTTTACAGATCGCAGAACCTATTGTTCTCTAATTCTTTGTGTCCATTATAAGTCGTTTTTGCATGTGGAACTGACACCTGATTGGTCAATTCGCCCGATTCAAGGCGACTTTCCACTATACAAACAGACGTTTTCTCGAAGTATCTTCAGTCCTCGATTGAACTTCAAGGTGACTTTTGAAGGAAAGCTGATTATTTGAAGGGAAACGATTCGTATCGGGAATTATAGCAAAAAGCGTGTGTGCTTGTAATCTTCATTGTCGCTGACATATGATATAGCGAATTTTGATTGACAATTAAGATTTCCTTCACACCGGGGTAACCTAAAACTCCATTTTGAAACGGTGCCTTTCTTCTATGCAATCATCCACTTGTCATGTCAACGAATGCGAAATTGCAACAGTCAACATTGAAAATTGTGCTTTTAATTTATCTCTACGATTGTTTATTTAAGCGAGTAAAATGTCGCGAAGTCCTGTTAAAAGACCTAAGACCTCTCTCTTTATATGTACTTGGTTCTTATCTCTGCAGCAGTGCTCTACTTCCCGGCTGCTGTAAACAATCATAGAACTCTTTAGAGATAAGAGGAGCTGGAATGCGCTCGGTGATAAAAGATCCCAAACATATAATTTGCTTCGCGCAATGTCGTGCACTGGCCAACGCGAAAATCGGCATGTAAGCAAGCACGGTCGGTCGCGACTGCCCGATTAACTACAAAGCGGATTCGCTTCCTGTACGCCAAGTCGCCTGCTAGCAAATGCTACACGTCAACGAATATTGTTAAACAAACAGTCTCGATTACTCGTAATGGGCCGTGATATTTTTGTTTAGAAACGATTACTCAAATTGTCTGTCCGTTCCGTGGCGGTAACACAATATCCAGAGCGGAGACTTGGACCTCGAGATCACCAGCGTGTGTCAGTCTTCCTTTAAGAGAGCTGCGGGTAAGACGGTCGCAGATCGCTGTAGGAGAACCCAAGATATTCCGCCAGACAGTACAAGTTCAGTGATGGAAACACAGACGAGACTGGTTGCGGTAGCCACTTTAGTGATTCTTCAGATGCTTTGTGTCCTTAGTGGAATCCAGGTGAGTGGAAAACATTAGTGGTTTTTCTAGCTCTGTCGATTTCATGATGTTTCCGGACCAGAGAAGTTTACAAAGAAAACCCCTTTTGCACGGTTATAAATGGGCAACTGACAGATTGATATTGAACGTTGAAAATAGTTTTTATCTGTACTGACACGGGTCACTATGTCTTTCTGTAGCGTTTTCCTTTCCCCGCTGCGCGTTCTGACGTGCTGTGTTGTGTTTGAAAACGCACGAGTTTATGTAATATCCCTGCGATGCTTTCAGGGACAATAAACAAACACGTTTACCTTCAGTTGTGATTACAAAGCCCCACTGCCGTATGCTTTGATTTTCTCGTACAGTACAGGTAATGACACTGTGAATGCCTCATTTGTCAGACATATTTAATATAATGTTATCGACTGAACCCTTGCCGCTTCACAAGGCATAGTTTCGCGTGTCGCGCCACTGGAGATTTGTAACTGGGATGTTCCCTGGGGTGGAGACATTTTGCGTCCAACAATGATTTCAAACACGCGAGTAGAAATATTTAAAGATTTCTTAGTGGGAAGTGATGTAATTTTAATGAAGTGGAAAACCATAGTCTGGGGAGGTTTCTAGTCTGTGACAAAATCTCCTCGCGGTTCTGCGCAGTATGAGGAGGTCACAAGGGCAGCTGTAGTCTAACAGCTCTCACTCGATATAACACGTCAAATTCGAGTTCCCAGCGGAACGAGAACGCATGGTCACCATTATCGAAACAAAAACAACATCATCAGGCTGAGCATTGTACTTAGAACCCTTGACGCAATATCGTGTCGCTAAAAAACGCCAAGAATAGGAGATAAAGCTATTTTGCCAATAATACCTTTTCGAAATAGCACTAGGCTGGTTGATCGTATTAACAGAAAACCAAAGTCTTGGCTTCGCTTTGGATGTCCCCTTAAACCTTTTAACACTCAACCGCAAACAATCTCTAGATGTATCGCGCAAAACAGCCCACGTCACACAAACACTTCTCTAAAGGCTCTTGATAATTTGTTTCAGAGAAAACGACGTTCTCACTGCCGCTTTTCAATGGCCCCTCAAGACAATCTTGCGCGCACTGAATCAGCAACATCAGCCATACGTGTCTTCACGGCCGGGAGATTTACACACAGAGCAATGTTACCGGCGGGCTGGCTGTTAGAGAACATGAATACTTTAGTCGGTCTGAGCTATTATTTTATTCCTTTAAATCTAGTTTGATGGAAAACAGCAGATAGCCGATGGTATCTGAGGAATTTTCCTGATTGAGGCCTTGTTTATTTGCCTACGCAATTCCAGAAGTGAGAGTAATGTTTGAACAATTATTCCGCAATTTTCGAATCCAGGGGGCCTTCCGCAGTTTGTTATCCCATTTAAAAACGTCATAACCGTTCAATAATCAACCAGAACTCGTCAAAACCCGTGAGAACTAACAAAAACGTGGTGTGCGATGTCATCTCTGAGTTATTAAAAATCGTTACCGCAAATTAAGACGTGACCAGTTGAGCGATTCCTTGGTCAAACGACTTTTCGTTAAATTCCGATAAAAAAAGGGAGACAAATAATTGTTTTCTTTAATAAGCTGATCGCCCACAAACAAGAAGAAAAGTGTTTACGGAGGTGTATATTGACTTAGGTTTTTATGCGCCTTTGCTAGGTGTTGGTACACGGTCAGGGTCATTCGACGGCGTCTTCGGCTGAAGATGCGAAATGTGTTAAAACACCAATGAAAGGTGCAGCCTCGCGAGTAATTTATTTACCACACTTTGCAAAGATCTCTTAATCACATGATAAATATTTAGTCCATCTTTGTTTGTCTCGAGGTTTTTCTGTTGTGCTTTTTTTCAAGGAACGTTTCGTTTGATACATATTTTCACGCGTTGCGATTTACAACGCACAGGGCTTGCAACAGATGGATTTGTAAGTAGCGGATTAGACTAAAATAACATTTTGTCCGCCCTTTCTATATCACTCAGCGAGAAAAGACCTTCAGGTCACTGCAACATACGTACACACAAAGGGAAATGATTTTTTTGTCTTATATGGTGGTTGCGGTTTAATTGTTGAACTGAACTAACGGATGGAATTCCCTAATTGTAGCAGAATTAATTTTAGTACTGCACCAGCTGTCTTGATTGTAGGGCCATAGTGCGATTTGTCTGTCAGGAAATTACGTCATGTAGTTAAAAATATGCTTAATAGCTGGCTTACGATTGTGTGATAAATATTGATGGGTGGTATAAGTGTAAAACTATGCAATGAGATATTGAGTTCAACCTCGTTGTGTCCTTTGGTAGATCTTACTGAAACAACAAGTTATTAAATTAAGTTTATTGGGGACTTAACTGATAACCAGATTGATCACAAGGTTTAGGTTTTCCAATTTTCTAATTTCAGATAATTATGAGTATTGGCTACTAAAAAAAAAAATATTTCTTATGAACCGTAATTAAAATTCTCAGCCTGATTTTAATGATGCCACGAACGGACAAACAGAAAATGACGAATGCAAACGATGCACGAGAAATTGTTTCGTAGAATTAAGCGTGAAATCATTAAGCCTTATATAGCGTCATCAGGATAACCGTTTTGGAGAACACTATATAGTAATTGAGTAAGGTCCCGTTACATATTCTTGATACAGGTCGAGCTGTTTACAAAAACAAAAAATGAGTGCAAGATTGAATAATTTAAGCCTTTGAGAGTATAAAATAAATATTTTACCAGGGCGAGGGCTTATGGCGGGAAAACTGTTGTGGGAAAGAAAGAAAACATTCCGTTGAATTTGCTCTACTAAGAAGTGATAAACAGATGCTATCTATTACAAATGAATGAATAAAGAGCTTAAGGGATATGGGAGACGGCCATCTAATCAGCTAATCAATGTAATTTCTCGATGTATTTGCTAGATTCTCCATAGTGGATTTTTAAAGAATATGTAGAAACCTGTTGGGAGAATTAAATTCGCGCCTCTGCATAGTACAGTGCGGCAAACTTTTATGAGATTTAATTTCCTTGGTGGGACTTTCCACAAGCCTTTTACGAGCAGTTTGAAATCTAATTGAGTTTGATTATGCTCTATTTCGTGTTTCTATTAGCCCTGTGGCTCGTCGATAAAGTAGACGTACATTTTTGTTTATCTGATTAATTATCTCCCTTACTACTCACTTGGGTTACGCACCTCGACTTAATTTCTTTGTAAGGAATTTCTTAGATGGTTAAACCGGTACGGTCACGCAAGCAATCTTAGAAATATAATTTACTCCCACTTAATCGCCATTAACCATATAATCCCTGCCCAAGTTGACTGTTGTTTTCTTTTGCATATTTGCAAAGCAAATCGGCCACATTTCCAAGCAGCTTTACAATGTTTTTCCCAAGCCAGTTTGCAGACTGAAATAAGCCACAAAAAAAATTCCTGGAACATTTTTGTGGGAAGTAAGCATGCAACTCACAAAAATCAGAGAATTTTTTTGCATTCATTGATTGTAAGAACCATTTTTCTTCCAAACATACAATATATTAGAAATGTGCAATAAAGACTTATGCGTGGTAGTTATATTTTCTCATTAATGTTAATTGACTTTATTGAAAATATGTTGTTTAGGAAATCTAAAAATAATATTGGACGGAATTCAGAGAAAATGGCTTTACCTTAGCCGAGCAGTTTAAGTCAGTGAACGAATGGAATGTTTCATTTGATCGTTATGTTGAAGTTTGTTTCTAAACAAGACAACAATGAACTCGCGCCACAAGAATTAAAAACTGTTTTGATTGCCATATGAGTCAATTAAGAGATTTTTGTTTCTGTGTTTAGACTTGTTTAAGACTCTGGAACATGCTTAAGCTGTGCTTTAATTCTCTGACCGACACAAAGTACTATTTTTATATAGTTGTAAAACTAATTTTAGCTCAGTTTTGAGCCGGCAACGCCACACTGGTGAAGTTCTGAGAGCACACTCTGATTTAACATGAGCAAGATTCTCGATTTTCATTATGCCAAGACAACTTGTATTATGGCAAAGGAACAAATTCTGAATTGGGAAATGTTTATCTTTCAGAGGGTACACTTTCAATTTTTAGCACCTTAACCCTCTGAAATGACTATTATCGATGACTGGTAACACTCGATCGCAAGAACTTACAAACACTTAAGTTCCAGAATATTCATTAATGCATGAGTTGTTTACACTGTCATCTCTAGCTTAGTAAATGCCATAGATTTCAAATGTGACAGTTAGTAAAATTTTAAATGGATAACTTCGGCTGGGCTCCTTCGAGGAGAATAATCCAAACAAATTGAACAGCACGAGTTTCTCATGTGTCGAGGTTTTCAGGCACGATCGAAAACATTGATAGAACGAATACACATTTCTTTTACAGACATTAAATATTATCAGTGCGCATTTTAATAATTGGGTAAAAGTTGTCTTTCCTGCCTGTCTAAGCGAAGGATTTATTAATTAAAATTAAAAGGAAATTTTCTCTGTCTACCGTCTCTGTTCTGTGGTAGGGAAGGTTTCCTTTCTTAATCTTGTTTTCATCGACACCACAAGACGATACCACAAGACGATACCACAAGACGATAGAACGAGGGTATACTGAGACTGTCTAGGCTTCAAATAAGAGCCGGCAAAGTCATTGTTCCTGAGTATTTTCTTCCACTTCCAACGCAAACTGTCTTGGAAATCATGGGTTCGCCCTCGTGTTATCCTGTGTCTGAATATAAGGGAGGGAGGGTATGATCGTAGGTTACCCTAGTGTGTGAAAGATTGAGTAAAAGCTATTGAGCAGTACTTTCATGTGGTTCTGTTTAATATGCTGTACAAGGTGGTTCTAACTTTGAAGTCTGTGGGTGAAACCCTAGTGTGTGACCATTCAAATGAAAGCTATTGAGCAGTACTTTCATGTGGTACTGTTTTTTATGCTGTACAAAGTGGTTCTAACTTTAAAGTCTGTGGATGAAACACTAGATAGATAACCTTTATTTTAAAACAATGAGTATTAAAGCTACATGAGCTTGTGGGGTCGTTTGCAATTAACTAATCGCTAAGTAATTAAAAACTAAAAACTAGGGGTATTTAAAGAAAAAACGTTTGAACTTAAGTCAGCGATATATACAATAAGAGATTGTTAGCATAAGCACTAGTGTGCGGCCATTCAAATGAAAGCTATTGAGCAGTACTTTCATGTCGTACTGTTTCTTACGCTGTACAAGGTGGTTCTAACTTTTAAGTCTGTGGATGAAACACTAGTGTGTGCCAATTCAAATGAAAGCTATTGAGCAGTACTTTTATGTGGTACCGTGTATTATGCTGTACAAGGTGGTTCTTACTCTTAATTCTGTGGATGGAGCCCTAGTGTGTGACCATTCAAAAGAAAGCTATTGAGCAGTACTTTCATGTGGTACTGTTTATTATGCTGTACAATGTGGTTCCAACTTCCAAGTCTGTGATGAGGCCCTAGTGTGTGACCTTTCAAATGGAAGCCAATATGCAGTACTTTCATGTCGTACTGTTTTCTTTTCACCTTATAGCTTAGTCTCTGCTTGTGACACGTTTTTGTTTAAGTTCAAGCCAATAACCGGTGTCGCATTTTTTGTTACCTGATTGTTATCGAGGTTCAACTACAATCTTTGTTTAAATGATTTTTCAGCTGTTAGAAATCAAAGGAGTGTATTACAATTTGTGATCTTTGCACGATAGCATCTATAGTTTATCGTTTTAACGTCCTTGCACATTGCATTCGGAGGTTTATTAATGAACGAAGGGAGGAAATAGGGCTGTGTTCTTGATATCCTGATTAGACAAGTGATATGATTGTTTTAATTTCCTTCCGGTCGTGCTTCTTTAAGTTTTCATGTCTACTTCAGCTCTAAAAACAACGGAAATTTAACTCTTAAACGACCCTAGGCGATTAACAGCTGATTGAACATGTCAGCTGCCGGAGAACATCTCATTTCAGTCCTCTTCTGTGAGACGAAACTTGACGCTGAGGAAACATTTGGCATCGTCGACTATCTTGTTCAGTTTTCTGGTTTCATAACAAATTAGCATTTTGAATTTTTCGCTTCAGAATTATAATTTTCTTCCTTAGTTATCTAAAACAAACTGATTGTAGAGCTAGCCGACACTATAGCATGGCATCGCCCACAAAGGTTTAATTTTTCATTTCATTAGCATTTGGAATTTTTCGCTTCAGAATTATAATTTTCTTCCTTTGTTATCTAAAACAAACTGATTGTAAAGCTGGCCGACACTAAAACATGGCAACGCCCACAGGATTTTAATTTTCATTTCGTTAGCATTTTGAATTTTCGCTTAAGAATTAGTATTTTCTTCTTGAATTAGCTAACACAAACTGATGGTGAAGCTAGCTGGCACTACAGAAACGCCCACAGAGTTTTAATTTTTAATTAAGAACCATTGATTTCTTTCACTGCAAAGCTCTGACCCCGTCTGTTAGTTGCAATGTGCCCGTTTTCCTTGCAATAAGTTTGGTTCGGTTACAAATTCAAGTGCTAGCACGCGTGCCCTTTAAAAATACAAGAGATCCAACAACAAACAAAACGAGCGTGCCAAGAGGATCAATTATGCGTTGTGTGGTCAATACAAATCAAACGTTTCAGAAAAAAAAAAAGTTCAAGTGAAATTTTTAACTGCCTTGTCCACCTAACACTACGCCGGAGAAATTTGAAAACGGACGAGGTTTCACTCTAAAAACGCATCAAATGTTTTCCGTTTAATTTGAAAACGTAACAATCACCGGTCACTTCGGATTTATGTCCGATAAATCATATGGTTACCGTGATGCCATCGTTTTCGAAAAGCTCCGTCCACACGAACACGAAAAGCTGGCGTTTTCAAATTCCTCCGGTTTGGAGAGTTTTTAGTCCTAGGCCATAGAAATGAAGCTGCGTTTTCAAAATTTCTCCTGCGTAGTGTGGACGCTGCGTTAATGCCGACAAATTGCGTTGAACGGAAGTTGCCTCACAGGAGTACTAAGGGCGTGATCGTGAAGGAAAGTCAATTCCTTGTCTACTCGATGGGCTTCTTGTTAGCAGCGATTAATGACCTATAAGGGTGCTGTTTTCTGCTATTAAAAAGCCATCACAAGCATTAAAGCAATACCATTTGTTAATGCATTTATAACTCCTTTAAATACCAAGCGCTTTATACAAGTTTTTAATTTCGTCACGAATTACCAATACGTTAAGCAAGCGAGAAAACCAGAAAATCATAAAGGAATGTTTATATCAGCTTCGAGAATTGATATGTTGAGTTTGAACTGCAAACGATTTGAATCACTGAGTTAAATACAAAAAAACACCTTTGTTTTTTCTATGCTTAAAGATCAATCACTCACGATCAACGGTCTTAGAATAACTTCTTCACTTACTGTTAGGCACTGGAAACTTATTGTTTACAAATTGAAATACTTAATTTGTTCCTATGAAGTTTCTGAGTAATATACCAGGGCAGATATCAACGTATTATCATAGCGATATCAGGTGGACCACAATTTGATATTTGCTTTCGCAGGTCGTGCCGTAATTTAAACTCTTTTTGTTCGTTAAATCGCCCTAATATCAGAGGTTTAGTTTCACGTTATCAAAATTTATCGCAGTCTTGAAACATGAATAAGAAGATCACACTCTACTATCCTCTAGTTTTTTGAGACTCAGTGAAAAAGGATAAATTCTGATGGTTGCTTAAGATGGTTTGTAACGGAATTACGTAAAAAGGAAAGGCATTGGCGTGCGTGTGTGTGATATGTATACCAAGGACAAAGGTTAGCTGATAAAATTAATAATGTTTCATTAAAAGCTGAGAGTACAATGACATATGTGTTTTATATCTGGCTCAAAGACAACGAGAGGATTGCCAAATGAAGGCCAGTGACCGCTAGGTTCTGTTTCATTATTCGAGAAGAACTTTAGCTTTTATCCATTCCAAGTTCACAGGCAAACAATGTCCCCTTTGTGAGATATTAAAAAGAACAGACAGACACGCGCAAAGATTGTGCTGCTCAATAGCTTTCATTGGAATAGTAAGAGCCGACATCACCACATTTTTTTTTAAAAAAGAAGAATAATTGGGTGTGTTTTTGTGCGGGTGTGAAAGGGTGATTTAACACATGGCGTATTCACAGCACAGGTGCCAAATTATCTGTCATCACTCTCATTATTTCTCGCAATTTCAGTGTCACTAGTTCATAAAAACTTCCGATTGAGCTAATCACCTTTCTCCTTGTGTAATTTTTGTCATGTGGGCATTTTGTTTATGTCTAGTACACGTCACTTTAACGGCATGTTCCCAGCTAAGTCACGAAGCCCTTATTTGCTCGTTCGTTCGTTCTATTCACTTTTTTATTCCTACAGTGTGTAAACGAAGTTTCTTTCTAATCACCATTGATGAAAAAATCTAGAAAAGAGGCTCGCATCGCGTTTTCTGTTTAGCTGGCAAAGCGTTGCCGAATTTTTTGTCTGGAATGCGGTGCTCTTGATCCATTCAAGACCTTTTCTTTCAACTACATACTTCTTCTAACGAGATTTAGTCCATCGTTTTGTCGACTCAGAGATTAATCGTCTGTCCACTTGCTAGCACTTAAAACCTTTTCATCCATCGTCCGGCTTTGGAGCTCGGTGACCCTTGAAATCTCAAACTGATTTTGTTGTGTTTCGAATTTCCGCTTCTAGAGAAACTGTCACTCTTCACAAGCGTATCGTGTAGTGACCTTTCGAGCCCTTCTCCTCTCAACTGTCGGCGCCATCTTGATTCGGGGCAAGCCTAGCGCAAATTGAATTTGAAAGACTTTCTAATAAATTATAAATGTCCTTTTGGAAAAATTCCTAAGGTCGAAAGACAACGACGCTATATAAAACCCGGGCGTTACTGAAATTTGATAGATACTACTCGTTTTATACAGTGATTCATAGTTCGGTTAAATTTAGTTTCTTAGTCGGAGGTTTCAGCAGTACTGGATCCTTTCCGATTTTGGACTAAATTGAGACTGTTCTGGAGTAAATTAACAAACTGTGTTGTGCTGACATAAATTTAATAGCGTCGGTCTACAGATCTGTTTTCTCTAAACGCCATGTGTGGTTGACGTATTTTTTTTTTTTTTGATCCTGCTTAGCCATTCCCTCCGCCCCGACATTGAAATCGAGACTGCCAAAGTCCATCTTGAGTTAGCTTCGTTCAGTGATAGATTTATTGGTTTAACGTGTACCCTGATTGGCTAAAACTATGTTAATTAGACTATAAAACAAGGCAAATCTGGGTAGACCAAGTTTTATTTCTCAATTGCATGTTTAATTTAGTAAACACGCTGGTCATTTGAGAACACTTGGAAAAATTTCTGGTGTTCTCGTACGTTCCTGACGTTTTGTGACAGTGAATGCATGGCGTTGGTTTCTATATAGAGAGAGCATGCTGAATAAGTTAGGCTCTCTCACAAGACAGGTTGTTGACGACGGAAGAAACAGTTTTCATTGTTTTCAGTTAAACCGCGGAAAAAGAGTCAGAAAGCTGCTTGTGCATACACTATATGAAATGTTATTGACATGAGCTGTAAGCAATTCAGCAATTCAATTTTTTTTTTTTTAATTGGATCTCTGGATTGCTGATCTCGCCCTGTTTCGTTAGTAGTTGTAGTCACGGCTGGGTAACTAAACTGAGAGCAATACAGCATATGATCTTACAATGGACTGTTTTCATTGCTTCGCGAATAACATATTTAGAGATGTTAATCAGTCCTGGTAGTCCGTGGGAGGTATGATCGAGGGGTAAGGGTTCAGGCCGTGCCCGAAGTCGCTATATTGTGTTGTTGGGCAAGACACTTCACTCTCTCAGCTCCTCTTTCAGTACCCACAAAGCTATCAACGGGACCGATAGAACTGGCGGGGAAATCTGGCGAAACTGCCCGTCAGGGGAATATAATAATCCTACGATAAACTAGCATGACATCCAGGGGTGGGGGAGGGGTGGGGGGAGGAGAGAGCAATGCTCCTTGCTGTTTCATGCTACAAAAACCGGAAAGGCTTTTGTTCTTTATCCAAATCTTTAGTTTCCCCATTTCTGCTAAATCCCTCCTCCAATGAGAGGCTATTATGGCCGGTAGACTCATTTTTGCGTCAAGAAATATTTCGTGGTACATTCATTCGGTTACCAGTTTAGGGAAAGTGAGAGTCGTAAATATAACGGAAACACAACTCGTCAAACCAAATTTCAGGTCATCAGTTTTAGAAATGCTTTGCCCTTTGTTATTTAATACTGAATTTGGAAGGTAAGAAGAGACCATTGAATTTCTTCAGTTAAAAGCTTGTAACGCCGATTTAAAACCACAGTGGCCATTTGAGATGAATTCAAGGCTTGAGTTAGTCTTGGAATGATGCCTAATTGCATAAGTGTTCAATTCAACAGTTTTGGGGCTTTATAATTTATCATCATAAGTGTTGCGTGCACATCGCTCTGAGTTCTTCAACAGCGCTAGCAGGAGGTCGGATTAAGAGTTTTTCTATGCAAATGCAGCGAGTGTCTTAGAAATAAAAAAATCCTTCTATTAATATTTACGGGTAAAATAGATGTCGTTCTCTTTTCGCTTTCTGGTCCTTTCTACAGACGGCTAATAAGGAGTTTTCGACGTGACAAATGCACGCAAAAATTCGGAAGCGATAAGTCTTGATAATTTAAAGACGGATTAATTTGTGGCATTGTACATTGTGGGCTGTCAAATCATCGCCTTACCGATTATCCGTTAAAAACCAAATGCCTCCTAATTCTTCCGGCATTGCACCAAAATACAAATATACGCACGAAAGGTTATCTGTAAAACTACTTCATACTGTTCAATAAAATTCTATATCCCATCTTCTGAGCCTTTTCTTTCAAGACGTGCTCGAAAAGCGAGTACGCCCAAATTAGCTCGGCCAAATTCTTTACAATTGACGGGCTTAACCTTAGAGAGAGGAATTTCACAGAGGTATAATAGCTGTTGACTTAAACCAATTGTATCGTTCTTTCAGTAGAACTTTGTTCCATGGAAGATTCTTATTCATTTTATGGCTATTTGCTGGCCAGTTTGTCTACACAAAATACACAGCCGGCCTTCCAGACGTGTAATCGTTTCACTAGTTATAACTCTCGAATCCAATAAATGTTTCGTTAGCCATTAATTTGTCTCTCGTCACTGTCAGGTGGATTCTTGAAAAGCAAACATGAGATTTCCTTCATTTGGAACTCAGCCGAAATGTTTCAAGCTTACACAGCTTATGTCATGCATATGCTATGGCACAAGTCCCAAGTAACCAAGGCCAGAGCAGCTCTTACAACTAAGGCTTTAATCTTTTCCTCCTTTTAATCCCTATAACACATCAACCATGATACTTTTAACCAGCGGTTGACTAAAAGGCGCCACGCGCACGTCGTGTATTGGTATTTTAACCTGGGTTCCTCAGTTTTATTTATCTGGGCAACTTTCAATTAATAATGCTAAATCACCACCACAGTCCAATTTCTTCTTCTCTTTCGCAGCCATTTTACTTTGTGCTGCGTCCCACTCGCAAAATTGACTTAGACTTACAGCTAACTAGAGATTTTCGATCCAAGTTCCCCAAACTGCGGTGAATTTAGAAGCCAGGAAAAATCGAGACACATTGAGAAAGCATCACAGTGTATGTTTGATAATTAAATTTACACGATTTCTTTGTTGTGATTTACCATACAGTACTAACAGATGGATTTCCTTTTTTTTGTCGAAACCGAATGCCGGGAATCCTTCTTAGTTTCTGCTAACTTTAACAGGTTCTAGATAGACTAATAAAGGCAGGCGCGGCGATTTGCAGAGGCCTGGATCGAGCCTAGCCTCGATGAAGGACTTGGGGGTTACCCTAAAAACACACCCTTTTTTCAAACTTTTCTCGTGGTAAGATTCAATTCCAAACCATGGCAAAGTATAAATTTTTAGAAAGCTTAAAGAACAAAGATTATGAAAACATATATATTTTTGGATCCTAGAACTGTATTGTAGCCTGACACCGGCCGATTAAATCTGCCACCTGTACCTGTTGGGGAATGCCAGGGCTTCTCTGAGAAAAGATAACTCCTACAAGAACCGATCAAAAAGAATAATTTTTACATTTTTTAAAAGAAAACAAATAGCTCACTTTGTTAAGCAGAGCAGTTTTTGAAAAGTTTAAAACCGGCATGAAATGGTGACCAGTTAAATCTGATACAGAAAATCCAGAATACGTTTCAATGCATAACTTCGACACAATGATCTGGATGGAAAAGTTCTTTGCTTAAAACACAATACTTACTCAAAACAACAAATCCTGAAAATTTCAGCTCAATTGGACAAAACCTTCTCAAAATACCTTTTCTCAGAGGCAAAAATAACTCGTTTTGAGAAAGCGAGCTTTGAACTTACAGTAACAGAAATTCTAAAAATAAAACTTCAATACCGTATGATTCAAATTCCGATAAAAAACAAAACTTCGAAATTTTTTTACAGAATTTGAGGTTAACCCCCCGCCTTAACTTAAACAAAAGTCTCTCTCTCCAAAAGTGAATTTACAGACCAGCTGAGAAAGCTGCTGGCTGGAGTAAACTAGTAATGACCTAACATCACGTCCACAGGAGACAAAAGACGAGGCAAAAATCCTGGTCTCTGTGTGTTCAATAAAAACCGAGATAAACTCGCACGATGTGGGTCACTTCAGACTTGGTACAGACTTAATCCTTTATAAAACAAAAATGTAAAAATGTCTACGGAACATTGCAGTTAAGGTTGTTGTGTGCATATCACAGCAGTTCCGGTTTACTGATCAGGTCTGGGTTTCCATAGATAAACTTAAACACTTACGGCTGAGTTTGTTCGCGACGACGCAAGCAAGGTTTACCATCCCATTTTACTAACGCCGCAAAACAAACGCAAAACAACTGAAGCCGATTATGACTCAAAAAAATAAGACAATGTCCACGGATAATCTTGATCAGGAGAAAAAAAATTGTGTTTGGTTTTGGCTGAGTTAGGTCGAGACGAATAAACAAGGTTAAGCTTGCGTGCTCCTCGCCTAGTCTTGCTCCTTTATCGGCGATCTTAGAGTCCTTGTAGCTGTCGTTCGCTATTTAAGGGCTACCATCACTATTCTTGATTGTTTGAGGGGTCTTTTTTTGTGACGGATAGCGATGACAGCCTTAGGTATTAGCAGATCTTTCTATCTAAAATGCGCACGTATTTCAATCTAAGAAAGGCTTAAGCGAACATGACAGTACGCGCACACCGGGTATGAGAATTGCCAAAATGCGACGCCTGTTGCATGAGCTATTTCATACGTCGCCCTTTTTCGAGAATACTTTTTCCTTTATTTCCCATTTTTCGTTGAAAATGACAGGTAGATTTTAACATTACCGCAATATGTAACTTTAATGAGACCTCTGGCCGCCATGTCGTGCGTGGTTTTAGAAAGTGCCCTTGTTTAATTAAAATGCGAACTTTGGCAAAGTCTCATTGTTTACCATACCAGTGAAAGACTTTTTTCTCTTGAATTATGGATGACACTAATTATTTATTTTAATTATATATATCAATTTAATTATCGCCAGTAACAAGTCCAGACTGAGTTATCAAACACTCGTGCGTCTCTCGGATTAATTAACCCGCGAGCACTCCCCACGCCCCCGTATAGACTTCGGACCATGCATTGGCAACCGATATTGCACGCTCACGAGAAATCGCCGCACAGATAGTTACTTCTAACGATCAGATGATAGAAACGAATGTGTCAAACTAATTTTATATTTAGATATGGGGTTAATTAAACTTGTTCTTCCTCTTTTCACACCTTTGAATGAGTGTGAATCTGCCTCTCCTACAGACGGAGAGTGCAAACGGTCACGCCTCTTTTACTAATCATGTTTTATTGCTGTCAGGCATCACTTAGATAACTTAGTATGTAACATTTTAGAGATATTTGCACGATAAGAGTAAGATAAATATGGAAGTGCGTGGAGGGGTTGAAAGAAATGGCTGAAAAAAAGCAGATTTGAGCTTTCTTCAGTTGAAATTCAAAAAAAGTATAAATGGGAAATGCCATCTCAGAATTAAAGTATAAAAAAAACACAGACTGTCACAATTGTAAACTAAACTGTGGTATCTAAAAGATAGTAATGCTGTGGCACATTCTGTTGATCGTGGCATATTTAACGCAGTGATTCATCTTTGTGCGCGTTCCAAGACTTAAATTAACCTTTATTTCTTAAAGTAGTGTCAAATCGTGGTGTGTAACTTAAAATGTTTTTGAATGCATCAACTTCATGCATGATGACCATCGACGGCGAGGTACGCGTGACAAGGGATCGAGACAAAAAAGCACATAGTGATCTGAACTATGTTTGGACATAAAACGATACACATCAACCTCCCCTTTACCAGATCGCGAAAATCGAAAGATGTGGAAATTGTTGGAGCAGAAATTTAACTCATAAATTCTGTAGAATGTTGACAGACTGTGTCGAGGACGTGTCCATCGCGATGTGTGAAAATGCTAAAGCTTAAGCTTAAATTCATGTTTGGATGAAAAGGAATAGATGGCGACATATATGAAATTAGCGTGATCTACGGTTTTTGTTTGTTTTAATTATTCTACAGGCTTCAGTAACGACGATTTCTCTTCATTTAAGAATTCGACCAAGGAGGCAAGACTGCAAGAAATGACATACTAAGTTTATGATTAACATGTCGCAATTAATCGTCCAGATTTACAAACTTTCACATACTGCATTAGGAACAAAAGGAAGAGTTGTGAAAGTCAAGCACGATCTCCTTCACATCGCTTTACAGGTAAATCAGAGCAACCTTTCTCACTGAAAAGGACGACGGCTCGACTAGTGTGACGTCCCAGTGTTGTTTGTGGTGCATTGCACTCTGGTAAAAATTGGCGCAGTGCACTCTGGTTATATGCAATGCATTCTGGTCAAAAGTGATGAATTCGAGAATTCGTACCCCCTTCTATGTATTCTTCTTAAATCCTGATTATGTTGATGCTCACTCGCTACGCAGCAACTACGCATTTCAAAAGGCTCAAATATGCATTAAAAGCGACTGAATAAAGTACATAAGCAGCAAAATTCCACGCCGGTAAGATCTAAAAGCTGGCACAATTTGTTTCGAAAGTGAAAACAGATTCTTAGCGTTAAATAAGCTTAGCACTTCAATTTAGTCTGTTACCTTTCATTTGGGTCTTGCCCTGTGATATTTCAGTGAACTTTATCGATTCTGACCAACGCAGTTGTTGTTTGATGATGACCGACAATCTCGTTTACAAAATGCTTTACTTGACTTGCACAAGGCATATAATTTTCAGCAACGCTACGTACTACCTTGGATCTTCCTGTAGACCTTTCTCGTTTGTCATAATTTTCCAGAATATAAACGGAATATAAACGACTTTTATAGAGGTGTTTTAGTGCCCCGCAAGGAATATTTCAAACGAAAACTGTCTCGCCCGCTTTCCCACTTGTTAAACTTGTTTCATTCAACTCAAAAGGTGAACGCCGCGCCAGAAATTTTCCCGTCTTTTCCAACCATCACTTCATTTACATCAAACTGAAGTCTCCACATCATACAGTCGACTGAAGAATTTAAAGAAGCCCACTCACGGTATTTGAGTCATTTTGGCCACTCACAAAATTGCCTTCAAACTGAAGGAAATTTGAAAATAGCAGTTACCTAAGATCGAAAAACACCAAAGAGTTAATAATAAACCATAAAGAAAGAGGGATGGTGGAGGATGGAGAAGATTAACATGGACTGCAAACGACCAACCTGACTTTTCAAGATGGGCAAAGCGTGATGTGGCTCCTTTAACAGAGATGATTATGGCAAACTCCCCTCGTTTGTTATTTATCACACCTCGTATCCAACGAGGATTCATGGATTAACTGTCCTCCGCACTTTATATTCTTGACCCATGCAAAGAGATGAAGAAATAAAAATCAAGACGGTGAACCGCCGGGACTCCATTTTCCTTTTAGCGCTACTATTGATCGGAATCTCATTTCTCTATAGAATACTTAAACAAAAAGAAACACACTTGTTATGAGAATATACTGTGTGATTGTACGAATCTGTTCTCACACCCCATCGATTTTCCCCAGGGTTTAATACGTTCTGGCTTAAAAAAAGGAAACCCGATCTGTTACCAGCCCTTGTAGATATAGATTGAAAGGAAGGAAAAAATTAACGAGAGAACTTGTTTGTTTATTTGTCTCATCCGATTGACTATTCATGGACTGCTCATACCCGGGGTACTCACCGATATTTTATGTGGGGATGTGAGGGTAGTTTTTTGAAATGGAGAATGTTTATCTTCGGCTAACCAGAGGAAGAACTTAAACCTTTGTGAAGGGCCGTAAATTTCTCGATGAAATGAGGAAAACAAATTGCCGGTTTAATTAAACATCATACCTAATTCCAGGCCAGAGTGTAAAACTCGTACCCTATTTCAGACCAAAATAGTGAAAAAAATGTATGCCTTTTTTAGACCTACCAAAAACAGCTTAAACATTTTGGCACATTCCAATTTAGCTTTTAAAGAGAGTAGCCCTTTGTACATCCCTTTTACTGTAATCTGTTTACGAAAAAAATACGCGACAACTTTGCCGAGTAACAAAAGAGTACGCTTTATTTATTGCTTCCACGGTTGGAACCGAAAGCGCTTCGGTTTGTAAAAGTCAAAGCCGCCATGTTGTTTGTTTTTTTTCCTCTTAGCAATCGGTCTTGCGCGTGCTGAAGAAACACGTGCACTCACTGCGCTGTGAAATCTAATTAATTATTCATGTAGCGTACGTGCTTGGCGAACAAAACAGCTGTCCTGTGCATTGATTTATAATTCCATTTAGATCACCCTGCAGGTTTTATGTTTTGTCCGTACCAAGTCAACCAGAAATTCAGATCTCGAGGTTTATATATAGAAATAAAGGTTAAATGGTTGAGGAAAGGCTCACTAAAGACGCAGGAAGTCAAACTGTTTTTCAATTCCGATCTCCACTTGAAATTTTAGTCTGATATCAGTATTAAGCAAGCAAACGAACTGAGCCATAGAATTGGGCAATTGTCTCTCCGGAACATATAATTTATAATATAGTTTATTGTTTACTTAATCAAGGGTTACCTTTCACTCAAACTCTTAAAATCTGCTGGGTATAAACATTTTAGCCCAATTCGCCTTAAGTTTGCGACAGACAAAGAAACTTAGACAGAAACCGAACAGAAAACCTGACGAATTTGCGAATTCCGCATGAAAACAAACACGATCACAATCTGCATAAGGAAAATTGGCTGTATCTCGCGTGTGTGCAGATTTCGGAAGTATTTCGGTCGTGGAGTTGCATAACGATCTATCGCGTGTTCCAATAGGCTCGGCCGATCAGAAACTTAGCATGATAATTGACATTAGTTATATAACATTTTGCCTGTTGTCCTTCGCATTCTGTCAATCATGGTATTGTTAAAATCGCTTTGCGCACGCTCAATGGCTTGTTTTTCTGAATGACATAATCGCGTGTCAAAGGTTTAAGTTCAATGCATTCCGTCTTGTGTGCACTTTCAAAGGACGACTGAACATCGCTTCG
>Ga0126338_10000608_pt1 | contig 20207 bp, 16 predicted proteins | sample OrbCmetagenome_2_FD_92529 | JGI IMG/M metagenome (GOLD analysis project Ga0126338, IMG submission 92529) | Coral microbial communities from Petempiche,Puerto Morelos, Mexico - Orbicella C C metagenome | ecosystem: Host-associated > Invertebrates > Cnidaria > Coral | place: Petempiche,Puerto... | reverse complement strand
TTAACTTCATTCTGCCAAAGTTTGGAAGAAAATAGTCAATATTTTTGTTTTTAGTTTGCAACTTTTTCACGGCAAAATGTAATCGTTCGATATGCCGGTCTAGACGGGAAAATCTAGACCGCGGTCAATATCGATTTCAGCCAATCAAATTCGTGAATTCGGTAGTTCCCAGTCCTTGTGAGACACAGCCATATAATAATACACAGATATTGACCAATCAGCATCAAGGAATATACTTCAAATTCCGTGCAGGTACAATACCTGACAGCCAGACACCAGCAGCTCCACCTCATCCGGACGGAAAAACGTTTTGAGAGGTGATTCAGACACCACCATGTCAAAACCACGCTTGAATGCTTTGAACTGTTGAAACAAATTTTAACAGCATATTCACCAGAAGCCTCAACTTTGTTTGTTATTGAATTTGATGTACCCCTTCCTTGTCTAATTGAAGGATATAACCTCTCCTCTAGGCTTGATTACCAGCGCTGAACTTGGGAAAGGAGTGTAGACCGGACACGAGAGGGCTGCAGAAATTGAGCCTACTTCTCCTATCCAAACCCAGAAAAAAAACAGGGGCTCTTTTCTTACAAGCGTAAAAACACACCTTTCTGGGTGCAGAACATTCAAATATTTACTAAGGGAAATCACTGCTAGAGTAGTGGTTTGCTTCTCTGTTTGTTTTTTGCTCATTTTTGTTTGTTTGTTGTTTGCTTGTTTTGTTTGTTTGTTTGCTTGTTTGTTGCATCTTCCACAACTCAGTGGTTTTACAGGTATAACCAGTGGTGTATTAATGCTTCTATTTGCTTGGCTTGCATCCAGGATAAAATATCTATGGTTGGGTTGGCAAAGGAAGCCCGTTTCCAGTTGATTGCATACACAAGCCGCAACAATATCGTAATATTATAATAACGAGCATCAGGAAAAAGTAAGGAGAGATATTTCACAGCTGCACTTGTACATATTAGGATGTACTTCAAGAAAATGATCATACAACAAATTCCATGAAGAAGTGGAGATCCAGTCAACAATAACTGAACAGTTACTTTATGCCAGTGTTAAAATTGTTGTCCATATTGTTACCTGTCTCTCAACTGACTTGTTTAGGATGAAATCAGCATACAGATTCACAAATTCCTGACAAATAAACCAAGTGCAATTTTAATTGTTTTGTACCCAAGATGAACATATCTATCTAATTCACCTTGCCAGGATCTGGTTTTCAGTGATTTTTCATCCTGAAAAGACAAGGTCCTTCATTGCCATGGTTTGCTCTCTCAAAATTGTTAGCAATGCAAACAGTATTGTAACATGGAGGAAAAGTCAAACTTCTTTAAAATGGACAGCTATGTGGCTGACCAAAGTGACTGTAGTACAGAAGTGTCTCTATAACTGTGGTCACAGGTACTAGGAGGTTTATGTGTTTTAGCGTAGTACAGACAGTATATCTAGCTGTCCATACAAAGATGTTCAACTGTCTCAAAAAGAAAATTGTTTTATTTTTTTGCTATTTATAAAAATTAACATATTTACAACCTATCAAGGTATAAGGCAAGGAAGCCCAGAGAAGCCAATAAGGCTTATGTGAAGGACTTTCTAAAGATACCTAAGACTTAACAAAAAGGCAAACTGAGTTTGCTATGGCCACCACTACCTGGGGGGTACCCAACAAATTTCCACATTGGCTGTCATTAAGTCCAAACCCTCACCCTCTTATATAACATTTTTGGGAGAAAAGGTGACCTTTCTATTCCAGCTCTAAAGGAAATGACTGTCCCTTTCAGTACCCCCACCCCCACCCCCACCCCACACCCCTACCCCTACCCCTAATCACTTACCTGTCTGTTTTCATTGGTAACAGTGATCTCTGCTCCATTTTCCTTCAGCTCCTTGGTAAGTGACTGGCCAAACATGTCTGTGTATCCAATTGTGAAGTTACATATCATCTCACTCTCCACATCACCTTCATAATCCAGCAGATCTTGAAGGCCACTTGCAAGACTCTGTAGAGCACACATTTAAATTTGATCACACATGGTGATGACACTATCCAAACTAAACTTCAAATGGTGACTGGTGAAGAAATTAAACCCTTTTCATCCCAAATCAAATCTCTTGGTCGTGGTTCTAAATGTCTATTCCATGGTTTAAGCCCTACACATAGTATGTACAGCCATTCAAATGAGGGCTGCTGAATAGCACTTTCATGTAAAACTGTTTTTTATGTTGGATGAAACCCTACTGTGCGACCATTCAAATGAAAGCTACTGTGCAATACATTCATGTAATGCTGCTAGTTATGCTGTGCAAGGTAGACCTACAACAATTAATGTAACTTTATAGTACATGGAAGAAATCCCACCATGTGATCATTCAAATATGAAGTACTTTTATATGTTATTGTTTGATATGTTGCCCAGGGTATTGCAACTTTCAGGTCTGAGAATGAAAGTACTGTGTGTGGCTATTCAAATAAAAGCTATTGAGCAGTCCTTTGTGTTGTACTGTGCATCTTTTGATAATTTTCCAAAATAACATCAGAATTTTTTACTTCATTGTTGAAAGGTAGACAATGTGCTTATTGACTTCAGGAAAGAAGGGGAAAGGCAGGAAATCCTTTGGTTCTATGTGATAACATGCACATGTGAAGACCAAGATTCACGTACCACAGACTAAACCAAGCAACTTACAGAATGTGAATCCTTGAGGTCTTCAAATGTTCCTTTCTTGCCAAACAATTTTCTGTACACAACCATTGGAAAATGCACATCTAGAATGACATTGTTGTAGATGGCCAAGCCAAGAACCAGACCAATCAAGAAGAACTGTCCGTCTGTCTCAAAAGAGTTTAGATTGAACCAGCAGTAACGAGTGGCTTCATCAAAAGTAAACATCCCTGGAAAACAAAGTGGACAGAAATCTTCCAACAAAAGTTTCTAAATAATGATAACTGTTTTAAGTTACATTTCCTGGGAGACTGTTTCCCCAAGAGAAAAGCATGGTTACACAGTTAACAAAAAGAAAACATTATCCATGTCTCTATGAAATTGTAGAAACATGAGAGGAAGTCTGGGAGAATGAAAACTGTGGAGTCATTAACTAAATGGTTCATGTTTGCAAAGCAGCTTGGCAAACATGAGCCATGTATGTGAATGTTTCAACAGCTTTTTCAGGCTCTTCCAACTTTTTCATGAATGTTTCAAAACAGACAAACATGGAGTTTGATAGGAACACAAAGTAAACGTTTTCTGTTTTGTTTAGAAAATACACTGTACTGAGAGGAAAGAAAACTAAGGAAAATTGCTCATTTACTACATTTATCAAAAGTAAATTATCTCTGATTACTGGTATGATCATTATGTCAACAGTTCACACCAGTTGTGTACTTCTATAGAGTTACAGAAATACATGTAATATATCAAACACGAAAGACCATGTTTGACCACATTTTTTAACATTGAGAAGAGAGTTGACAATACAACACGAAGTGGAATATTTTTGACGAACTTCAAGGTGTGTGGAAATGTGGTCAAACACAGTCTCTTGTGTTTTATATATCTTCTCAGTCAAAACTAAAACCAAAGAGAAAATGAAAAAATAAAAAGGTAACTCTCTATGCTAATTATGATGAGATATACAAACCAGGGGTACTGGGCTCTGAAAACAATTTTGCCCACCTGGTTTGACCATCTATAGGCAAGTTTTCTTACAAACAAGTTCAGTTCAAAACGTTTTGGCTGCCTGTGCCCAGTTGCCCTCCGGCTGAAAATGTTAATGAAACCCTGTTAATGAAACACCATCAGGGTCCTGATTTCCTGTGTCTAAACTTGATGAATTATTAATGAGTTTGAGAACTTTCAGCCACACACTTTCTTATAGGATGTTTTACAACTGAGTTTGTAAACTTAGGAGGCATTTATTAACAGAAGTATCAGAAAAAAATATGATATTCACCATAATCAGGGTTGAATATTTCCTCCACAATCAGTTGAAAGAACTCCTTGGACACACCCCCTTCATCAATTCCCTGCTCTCCTTCAAACTCAACATAGAGCTGCTTCTTGAGATCTGCTGGATTATCTTGTGAAGTCATCTCCAGCTGGTTACACAAACAATATTTACATGTGTATAGGATACAAAGTGATGTAGGTAAGGCAAACAACTGGGAGGAGTTAACTACTACTGTAGCCATAATGAATCCGAAAAGCTCAAAGAGGGCTTTCCAAATTCAATGTGGTGGTTACTTTAACTTTAATTTTGAAATTTAGATGCTTGCAAATGCTATTTTCAGGGTTTTCCAGTCAAAATTTGTGCCTAAAGAACAATCAAACCTATGACTATATTAACCATGTTTTACGTTGAACAACCATTCTTTTACTCAACGGTCTCAATCAGAAAATCTTTCCTACTTATTATTGTTACACGATATATGCTCTCCTCACTTGACTGAGTGAAATACAATAACATACTCAGCATTGACTACCTCAACATTTTGGCGGGGATGCTAGTTTGGCAAATGTGGAAGCGTGAGATCCAGTTCTGTGAAAAATGTCTCAGGCGTTGCATGACCTTTTGATCCCGCTTCCATTGTACACGGGAAAGGTCAACATGCTTGAAACTCTTGAAATGTATGCTCACTTTGACTCAGATGTTTAAGAAGGAAGCCTTACAAAACTTTCTGGGATCTTTTCATTTTTTAAAGTTTCTTGTCAAAGTTAATGGTTAAGTGAGATGAAAGTAGATGGCCAAAGATTTGCTAGTAGCAAGCTGCTATGGATGGCTACTGGCCGCAATTGACAGCCCTGCAGACAAACTGTGTTCTGCCCAATTGGCGTTAATGTTAAAGAAATTTGAAGGTACACACAACAATACTTACATTGACAAGAGCATCTTCAATTAGGTGATCTCGACGAACTTTGAGTCTGAGGTATGGCGTTGCATGTTGGCCCCTCACAAGACTGTACAGTAAAGTCAGCCGTCTCTCACTGTACATGCGCACACGATTGTCGTAAAACAAGCCCATGCTCTTGGTAGCAGTTGAAAGGATGAAGTTGTACTTCAGGAAAGAAAACTTGCCCTGTGAATCATTCTTAAAGTAGGTAAAGTCGCGGTCAACCTCTATTTGCTCATTTAATGGATCATTAACAAATTCTTCACATTTAACTAGTGGCTTGCGGCAATCTAACATATCAATTTTCAATTCCTTAACGAGAGGGTCATCATGATCGCTGCTTGCCGTAGCTCCATCATGGTTGTCGTTCAATGTTTGATCAAAATTTCCTCCTAATATACTAGCGTAATAAAGCATTTTCATAGTTTTCGTTGCAGCCACAATTGCTTCATCCTCTTGCACTGGCATGTTTCCTGTGGCACTAGGTCCTGTTAAGACTTGGTACGTAATCAGTTGCTGAAGAGTTTCAACCATGCACCTGATTTCCTTACTTGAAAACTGCGACCAGATATGGACTAAAGTTGCTTGGAATTTTACTGGGAGTAACGCCACAGCTTTGAGAAAACTAGGCAACGCCTGGTCTAAATATTCCGGACTCTGTAGCATCGTGTTTTCCATGATAATCACAAATTGATTCAAAAAGTTAGGATCATTGCTTGGTGCTTTGTATCGAAGTTCCATTTCAAGAGTTGGTGCTAAGGCAACCAGGGAGTTTATTAATGAATTCTCCACCGAGGAATCCCCTGTCTTGAAGAGAGCAGAATACATGTTTCGTACAGCTTCAATGTCAACATTGGTTCCCATGTTCTGTTTGCCAGACGAGTCTAACAAGAAACTTTTGTTCAGTGATTCAGAACTAGAAAACACCACACCGATGTTGTGCACAAGTTTCTTGTAGTTTCCCTCTTCCTGGCATGAATTCAGGTTGGACAGGAATGATTTTTCTGTGAGAAATGGGACCTCTTTGGCTGGGACTAAAATAAAGAAACATGTTCAGTCTACTTGAAAAAGAAATTTGGCCACTAAGTTGTAAGATTAACATTCAAAGGACAATTATAACTATTTCTATAGAAACATGAATTACCAGTTAGTGAATACACATAGCACTGGAAAAATAAGTGGCCCCTTAGGAGAGCTTTAGCCATAATTTTTCACACAGTTTTCACCAATGTTATCTCAATTACCATAATGGGGAAGCGTAATACAATCATGCTTTCTCTTTGGGTCTCCTCGCTATATCCTATCACGTAAATATCTTCTTTAAACTGATTTTTCCCTTGTTTTATGTGTTTACATAAACAAATGACATGGAGAAAATACAATCTGCGGTGAGATTTGATGGGGAAGTCACACATGCAACTGCACAAGACTGCACAGTGTGTTATTTGCTGTACAAGTATATATGTACCTTTGTGATTTTTTTCTTGCAGCGGTTCACAAAGGCGAGCCTTCTTCATGAAAAGCTGCAATGCTAATGCTGCAGCATCGTCCTTTGAGGTTTGCTTTCTCCCGCTAGATGCACAGTATTCATTGCTACAACCCTGCACTCCACAGCCATCTGTCAGCTGGAAAAAATAGTTCTTGATTTTTTGTTCCGCTGCCCGTTTCCTGTATAAATAGATGAATAAAAATAATACAGAATAGCTTAAGTATTCTGGTCATTGTTCCCAAAATTGTTTTCTGCAGCTGCATTTTCAGAGGAAGCCAAACCTGATTTACTCTTACTATGTTCTTAAGTTGATTGCACATAAGCTGATAAAGAGAATCAGAAACTCTGAGTGGGAGCAGGCTTTTTAATGTGGCTAAATAATTTAGGCTAAGTTAAACGCAAAACAAGATTGCTGGCGGGCAGCTCCCTCAGAGTGGGTACAGAGGATTTGTGCCTGGGTGCCTGAATTTTATAGTTCGGCTTCGGATGTCCGTCATTCTGTGTGTTTTTCACTGCTGGACAGATCTTGCTAAGCTTTTCTCCCAGCCCACCCATGCCCCTTTGGGTTCATGGTAAGTACGTCAGTAAGTATCCTGTGTTTCCACTGTTTTTTCAGTGTGGCAGTGCCCGGTGGTTGCCGCTCAGTTTATTTTGCTTTCGGGCTCTACTATCCTTTCAGGCACCATTCCCCCAATTTCCTGCAGATGACCTGCCAGATGGATATCCAGGCATCCTGTGGATGCCCACTTCTAAAAGAAAATTGTTTTATTTTTTACATAATTTATAATTTACTTTATAATTTGTTCATTTGGACAGACACTAGATAGAACATTTTGGATGCTAAAGGCTTAAGGCTTGAGTGGGAGTAAGTGCAAAATATCTCCCAACTCCCCTTCCCTCCCCATTAAACTTTGACCCAGCAAGTGTGGCTATGGGGTTTTGCAATCAGGCACCCCCCTCCCCACTGATCCTTTATAGTACATACAAATGTCTACTTGTAAATTGTGTGTTTGCTTTTATTACCGCTTCTATGACAACTAATTAACTTACTTGTTGAAGAAAGTTAACTACGCAAATATTACACCTTATTTGCACTTGACTGAGTGACTTGGTATAAAAAAATAATGATTATATATGTGAGCTTAATATTTTTCTTTCCGAGTTGCATATCCAGTAACCATGTCCTATTCTACACCTCTGGGTCAATTTTGGAATCTTCTTTTTAAAAGCCTCTAAGCTGCTGCATAGAAGAAACATTTCTCAGCACTGTGTAACTTACAAGCATAAGCTTTAGTGTAAAACAAACAAGCAGCTCCAAAAACGAAATCCTCAAATTTAATGGATTCGTCATATGATAGAAGACATTTCAAACGTTTAGTTGCCAAGACGATAATGGAGGTTTGTGGAAGCTGCAGGTGAAAGGAAATCGTCTCGAGAGACTCAACTTGAGCGGAAAAAGGCGCCAACAAAGATAGAATAACAACCGATTCTTCGAGCTTGTCAGGGGTGTTAGAATCAACCGCGTGTCAAATTAAGATAATTCAGATCAATCGAACCCTTGTATAAAAGTTGTTACTTATATATAATATGCACAAATAGGTACTACTTACATGTCCACACTGTCATCACCATCAGTATCTTGGGTACAATTCCTTTAGAGTAGAATAAAATAATGAAAGCGACTTCAGTGCTTCAAAACTAACACGCAAATATTAGAAATCGACAGCAAACACCTCGGAATCGACCGGCTAAAAATGGCATTGTTGCAAACATGCGCGCTTGAATCAGTTTACCTGGACTCGTTGCGGCCGTCCTTACCATCCGATGAGCAATTTTTTTTGTTCGACATAAAGACTATTTCGCGGTGAAGTGAAATTTTGCTAGTTTGACAACGATAACGAGCATAAAAGTTTAATTCTTCTTCCAGGAAACTCGTCCATGATTATTCTTCAAGTCATGTGTGCTCCATGACTCAGCCAGTGTGGGGTTCTGGGAACTCATTAGGCTCCGAGAGCCTGGGACGAGAACATGACGAAAATTTTACACACCACACATGCAATAACTTCCATCTTTCGGGAATTCTATTTTAAAACAATAAGTGTAGTTTCATTAGTTAAATTTAGCGTCTTTCGAGTCATTTGTCGTATATAAGTATCGGCCTTTGGGACTAGATGACTTTATATCCAAGGAAGTTTAAAGAAACGACAGAAAACAGAGGAAAATTACGAAAGAAAAAGAGATAGCAATCGTCGACAACTTTTGACGTGGTTCCTGTGTTGTTATTTATTTTTTTTTACACGATAAACGTCATAGTCTTACTTGATACACTGGTGGGCGAAGTAAGAAGAAAGTAGGATGGGAAAGCCGAAGAAAGGAGGCAAAAAGAAAGACGTGGATTGGTAAGTATGGTCTTTCTCCAATATTGCACATGTCACGTGTTTAATGGTGATCATTTTAATTGATATGATTAATAGCCATTAACACTGACTTATTCTAGAGCAATTTCCAAACATTTACAAGGAAAAGGAAAACAGAACAAACCAGACATCTGTGAAAGATCATAGATGACTTCAACAATTAATCAGAGAAAATCAATGCAGATAATTTTTTGCATAATTTTTCTGTTGCATCATTGGTCATAATATTAGTCACATGGTACACATGTACAGCTATATTGGATTGGTAATGCTCAGGGAGATATGGGAGCTTAATTACTTGCATGATGAACTGTGATATGAACGGTCTAACTTCAAGAACTGACAAGGTTCTTGAGGGTTGACAAATGATAAAATTTGAAACTTTGCGAGACAGCGAGACTCTTCTCCAGCATTCCGTGGTATCCATTTGTAATGTAAGATAAAGTCACAGTGAAAATGATACTTTAAAATGTACACATCCTCACTGAATTTTAGCCAACTTTCACAGATCTCGCTGTCTCTGTTATCTTACAATGTGCTGTCGGAATCTTGATTTTTTTTGTGAGGGTTAAGAAAGTCTCAGGCTTACAGAAAATACAGTTCAACCTCTATTTAACAGCCACCCTTGAGGAAATGGATAGTGGCAGCTTAATAGAGGTAAAAACAATAGAAAAAACCTCATCGGTGCTTTCAATTGATTACTGGCTGCCTAATAGGGGTGGCCATTTAATAGGTGGCCACTTAATAGGGGTTTGACTGTATGTGAATGTGGAGTTGGGTTGACCTCGGGTGAACTAGTATGCCATCCAGGAGAAGAAGCCAGGTTCTCATCTATCTAGTGTGATCCATGCTACAGTGGACCAGATTAAGTTAAGTACATGTGTTTAGAACCTACTGGACCTTAGTTCAAGAAAACCCATTTATGTCCAGGATTGAACACAAGTATTGTTTAATTAGTTCTTCATGTTTGGCAGGGTTATTTGACATTTTCATATTACTTCATATTTAACAGAATTGTGTGTGTTTGGTGACTTTTTATTAATGAGGACACTTTGTGATGCTTATCATAAGGAATTTGAATCTCATTAGTGTTCAATATGGGACATATCTGAGAAAACCATGCAATACTCTAGACCGGTGAAAACCATCTAAAGGTTAACCCAGCCCAGCCAATCAATGAATAGAATATAAAAGCACTACATCAAAGAACAACTACTGGTAACTGTATTTGATTGTGGGATTGCAAACTTGAGTACCACTCACCATATTATTCAAAATAGCTCTTGACTAATAGATGAGATGGATTGATGATCAATTCAGACAAAGATAAAGACTTTTCTTAGTTGAGACTCTTGTGTAGTACATGTTCACGAATGTTTATGTACACACTCTTGTGATTACTGTTCAATACATACTCTGTATCAGTCACAAAATAATGCTGTTACTGTTAGTATCACTTTAATTAATGTCTTGTTTAAATGTAGTATTTTTTCACTGTGCCCTTCCTGGAGGTTTTTCGAAAGGCATTATTGATGTAAAATAACCACACTGTCTTGTCTTTGCAACTCTCAGGGAGGACGATGTTTTGAATGATCTTGAGTCATTGAAAGATGGTGAACCAGACAAAGAAAATGCTACAAGTGAATCTAAGGTGAGAAATTATATAAGGTTGTTCAATCTACAGTAGATCAGTACAGTCATTAGTTTGACTAGATGAAACTTTAGTGTTTAAACTTGGAAAACAAAATGGAACTTGTAGTATCAGACAATGCATGCTCTATGCAGTCTAATTTGCATGATGAGACATACTTGAAGTGGAATAAAGCCCTAAGTGACTTTTGGAAAATGTTAAGGTAGCCAGCGTTGAAACACCTCCTAGCAATTTTCACAGTTTACTTTTGTCTTCATTATTGTCCAACAAGAACTAATAGTAATAACTAGTTCTTTTGAGACAATAACTTAAACCAGAGTAAACTGTGAAAATTGCTAGGAGGTCTTTCAATCCTGGCTGCCTCAAAGTTTTCCAAAAATCACTTAGGACTTTATTCAACATGCTCCTTCATTTGCAGGGCAGGAAAAACCCAGGTCCAATTGCCTGGGGCAAGTAAATTTTGTTCTTGGCCAAGTGAAAATAGAGGTTCAGTGGCCCAGTGGGCAAGCAAAATTAGCCTCAAAAGTTTTGTGCGTCTGAATAAAAATGTTACCTAGGTATATGATAATTTCCAGTCAAAAGCTGTTTCAAAACTTGAGACTGCAAGATAAGTTAACCATTGAGTTGAAAGCATGGATTAGTTAGGAATCCAAGCATACTCTGTTCGCATTTGTCCTGTGATTACTATACTGGTCACCACATTGGCAAGTAGCATTTTAATAGGGGCAAGTGAAAACTGAAATTTACTGATTTGAACATTATATTTTGTTTACATTATAATTTCAAATAGGGTGGTGGCGGAAGATTTCAAGGTCTTGATATCGAAGATGATGGCCCACCAGAAAATGATGATGATGACGACTTAGCGAAAACGGTTACAAATACAAAGAAGAACAAGACAGACAAGAAAAAGAAACAAGCTGAAACTGCTTCAGAAACAACAGAAACAGTTGAAACTGATAGAACTGCTGCCAATAATGATCACAAAAATGGAGATAATGCCTTAGAAACAAATGATAATAATACTTTAGATGAACCTCATGTCTCAACTGCAAAAAAATCCAAAAAGAAGAAGAAAGATAAGAAAGATTTTGACTTTGATTTTGAGGATGACTCTGGAGATGAAAAAGTAAAGCCAGCTAAAACGCCAGACAGTGCAGCAAAGAAACTTGAAGAAGTGCCAGATGAATCAGATACTATAATCAAAACAGCGGCACAGAAACGTGCTGAAAAGAAAGAGAGGGAAAAAAAGAAAAAAGAAGCTGAGAAAGCCAAGGCAAAATCTAAAGTTAAGAAGGATGAAAACGAAATAGACACCAAGGTAGATGACAAGACAGAAGGAGCATCAAATATTGATACAGAATTACCTGCAGATAAAGAACAAGAGGATGTTGTGGCACCAAGCCTATCAGGTAAATGATAATCACACATTTGTGACATTACAGAGTCTCAATGTTACATCTCAAGATCAGAGTGTGAATTCTCTACAGGTATACAAATTGCCATTATTTCCTCAAATGTTTTTTCTTTCTTTCTCAGGATATAGTACTTTAGAGTAGTTCATTTGTTTTTGTTAAAACATGTTTTTTTTTTCTTTTAAAGAATTTTCAAGGCAGTGTTGAGTGTTAGTCTTCTATTTTCATTACTATGCAATCCATTGATTGAATGAAGGAAAATCACATTCAAGCCAAGAACTAGTTACATTATAATTATATAGTACTCTGTCATATACAGGAAGTTAAAAATTTAAACACAACTTATTCAAATAATGATCAATAAAATACCTCTCTCTTGACTCTGACTGTACAGTTTACAGTAGCCAAACTGTTCAATTAAATGCCAAAAGCGTAATTTGTTACAATTTGAGCACATTTAAATAACGATGCAGTGATTCATCCTCGTGCTTTTTCAACTTGATTGTGCAAGCATAAACAATTTTAGAAACTTAAATACCCAGCCTTGCACTTACTGTCAAAGGAGATGTAGGTGACGTTGATGCTGACAAGCCTGCTGCAGATAACCTTGATGGCAAAGGTGAAGAACAGGATGGTGAGGAGGATGGAGAAGACAAAGACAAAGAAAAAAAGAAAAAGAAGAAGAAGAAAAAGGGAGAGAAAGAAGAGAAGAAGGTCAAGAAACCCAATAAAGCTTTAGTGAAACAGATGCAGCAGCAACTTGAACAGCTGAAGCTAGAAGAAGAAAGAAGGAGGCAAGAAGAGGAAGAAAAACAGAGAGCTTTAGAGGAGGCAGAGAACAGGAGACTTGAGAAGGTACATGTATTAAATTATTGGTTGGTGTTGGGTGGATTTTTGCCAACTGCCAGGGACTGGAAAACTCTGGTGAATTTAGTGTACATATACATGTATCCTGTGATTAAATTGCAAGTATCGAGAGAGCAATTTTGTTTTGGTTGTAAGTTACTAAATACTTTATTGCAGTTGAGACTTGAACAGGAAAGAAAGGAGAAGAAAAAGCAGAAAGAAAAGGTATGTGAATGTAGGAATCCTTTAATTACCATTGGTGATCCACATTTACTTTCTCATCATGCTATCCAGGGGTTTCATTAAGGGCTGGGTGCCAGGCAAATTGACCAGGTCTGAGGACAATTTGCCTGCCTGGTTTGAACATCTAGTGGAAAGTTTTACTTATAAAGAGGTTCAGGTCAAATAGTTTTGCCCGCCTGTGAAAACCAGTTGTCCTCCTGCTGAAAACATAAGTGAAACCTCTGACTATCAAAACAGTGTTAAACATATTAGTGGTGAGAATAGAGATACAAATCAACTAAGGAACATTAGTAAGTTAATATTGCAAAATGTGGAACAATCAGACTTGTGAAGCTGGCTCTTGGATTCTGTGTATCCAATACAGTCAGATATAAAGTCAGACTGTCTGCTGTAAAACATTTTTAATAATTTATTGTTCACAAAGGCATACAATAACCAGCTATTTCCAGTTCTCAATTTGAAAGACCACGTTTGATCCCATTTCCAAGCACCAAGAAGAGAGTTGAAAATAAGACAAGCAGCAGAGTATTTTTGATGAACTTCGAGGTGTGTGGAGATGTGGTCAAACACTGTCTTTGAGTGTTTGATATACCTTCTCAATCAAAAATAAAGCTAAGGAGAAAACAGAGAAATTAAATCGTAAAAATCTATGCTAATTAAGATCAAATATCCAAACACCCCCACAGTCATGATTTCCTTTGTTTACACTTGAAGAATAACTGAGTTTGAGAAATTTATTTGACAATAACGTTTAATGTTTTTACACTGTGGAAATGGTAACCTTTTACATTATATGAATAGCCCTCGTTCTATAAACACCAGAACAGTGTAATAAAAAATGTCAGGAGTTCATGTTGCTGTAAAGTAACACAACTCTGGGCAACACAGCACCCTGATGGTCAGCGTATTTAAGTCTGAATCTAGCAGCCTGAGTGAAGCACCTGCCAGTCTCCTGTATGGACTTACATGTACAGAGTATTTCCATGAAATGAATGTGTGTTTTTAGGAAAGGAAAGAGAGACTTAAGAAGGAAGGGAAGTTCCTCACCAAGACTCAAAAGCAACAGAGAGCACAGGCTCAAGCAATGTTGGATTCTATGAAAAAGCAAGGTATGAATTGTGATAGTGCAAGAAATGCACTATCACAATTTTTTTGTGTAACCAGGTGGAAACACCACATATTAGTGAATGCCAATCAAAACTATGGTCCTGTGGAAATGTTGGGAAAAAAAGCATGCATGAATTTCAAGGAAATTGTATCTTTGTAGGTTTGATAGACATCCCTGCACTTAATCAGCAAGAACAAGATGGAGTAAGAAGGCCAGTCAGATATGGTACCAAGAAACCCAAGAAACAACAACAACAGCAACAACAACAACAACAACAAGATCAGGAAGAAACTGAGCAACCAGATGGTTCTACTGAAGATCAAGGTAAAAAAAATAAACATTTGATCTTAATTATCTTGTTCTGTAGGCTGCTTCTTGTGTGTTAAAGAGATCTATTATAATAAACAGGTTAAAATAAAGTTCAAAAAGAAAGGGCTTGGGTTTACAGTCTGTTCCAGTTGTGCTAACCTTGTAGGTTTTCAGTTTAAGATGAGTGTCAAGTCAAAATGATACTTTCAAACTAGTTTGCTTTGAGGCATAGTTTTCTTTTGTTGAGATTTGTTACCATCCTAATTGAACCATAAAATAATATAAATCAAACTATGTTGAATTTTTTTTAAAACTAAATTCATTATAAACTTGAGATAATATATACTAAGCAAAATTGTGCAGGCCTATTTTCACATTTTGCTGTAAATGTGGCTATTAATAGTATCATTGCCATTTCTGAATTTGTCTTGTCTAATTCATTTAACAGTCACTACTTCTGAAGGCACAATTGCTGAAGAAGATGATAAGAAATCTGATGGTAACTAGTAACCTTTATAGTTTGTTGTGTTGAAAATCAATGATTCTTTCACCAGTCGCTCCACAGTTACTTAGTTCAGGTTTCTTAGAGAGGCAACCAGTATCTTTTCTTTGATAACATGTAGTTTCTGCTACAGATCAGCAGGACACTGACAATGTAGAAACTGAAGAACAAGAGGAGGACAAGGATGACGAGGCTGAAGAAGAGGATGAGGTATTTTTCAGTGGCACAGCTAAAAATCCTGTGAATTTTAACAATAACAATGCACACACACTTTACCACCCAAATAGAAAAAACTCTTGGAATTTAACTGTTGAAAGAGCAGCATGATTGTTAGAAATAATAGTGCCCCAGTTTGAATAGAACATTGCTCATTTAACCTTCATAACAAGTCAAACCCTTGAGTTATGAGGTTCTGTTAGGATTTTTCAAGATGTGGGATATTTAGGTAACAAATCGATGAGATTAGGAGATTTTGTTTAGAGGGGGGAGTACTGGGATATTTTGAACAGATATCCCAAGATATTGAGTAGAGAAAGTTGTTTATTTCTCTAATGTACAGGAAATTTTGGCCCCAAGTTAATGGGATACTCAGACCCCTGCCCCACCCGTAGTGGGCCCCAATGGGGCCTCAGTTGTAAGCAATTCAGATATATAGAATTTCCCTTAGTCTTTTTACAGTATTGACTTTTTGGTTTTCACATTACCTTTGTGAAAGTCAGAAAAAGTGCAAGTGGCTGTATTTTGCAGCCACAGTTTAAGTATGATTACCACATTGGACAATCATACAGTAGCTCGATTTCATTAAAGAATCAGTGCTGCATGCATTAAAAGTTGCTATTGACACATCAGTGGAAAGGTGAATCAAACAACTAAACTGTTTGTAGGTCAAGGACTCTTGGGACGTTGATTCTGATGAAGAACTTGAAGATAAAACAACTGTTAAAGGTGTGCTACATGCGTCTAATAATATTATTGTACAGTAATACCTTGGACTTATGTTAAAAAATACTGAAAAAGAGAATTGGTAACACACCTCCAGAGTTGACAAGTATATTAGGTTCCTGTCGTCTTTTGGTCATTTTCTTTAACTTTCCTACATGACAGACAATGTGCACTATGGGCATGTGAGGCTTGCGCGCTTCACACGCGAGGATCATGCTTACAGTGCTTTGCTCCTTCCGAAAACGTCCAAAAACGACTGTTTTGCAGTCTAACAATAAATAGGTATTTATTCCGTATTTGTTTTATTTACTGCCACTTTATATCTGTTGGAGATTACTTTTAGATAGGTGCTTATATTAGGATTTTTTAAGTACAGTATAAAAATTTTTGTAGTTTTCATGTGAGTGAAAGCACTTTTCCCCACAGGTTCTGATGCTAAAACACCAGCTACAGTTAAGGTATAAATACATTACACTGTGATTTCTTTTCTTGTTAAGAATTTGGACTGCTGTCCTCTAACAGGGTCCGTGTAGTTTCTCATGAGTGCAATATTGTAGTATGTACAATATTCTATATGTACAAGATTTGTGGAGGCAGTATGGTCTAATGGTTAAGGGTGCTGGATTTGTGATCTGGAGGTCCTGAGTTCAAATCCTCCTCCCTGTTACTGGATGGATTTGTGTTTGGTGGTCCCAAATTCAACTCCTTCATGCTTTGTAAATAGCCAGCTGGTCAGCCTCCCACCAGTTGGGATTTTAACAAGTTTCTGTTCAATTTACAATATATTTGTTTGCTTATTTCAGTGTCCCTAATTAGCACAGTGCTGCTAAACACGTTGACAGTTAAATATTTAGTGATTTGTTGAACGTTTTGTTTTTTTTATTCTTTTGAAGGTGGAAGTCAAACCGTCTGCAGAAGTGGCTGCAGAAAGTGAAGAAGACTCAGAGGAGAGTGAGGAAAGTGAAGAGGACACTGATTCAGATGACGAGGAGGAAGAGAGTGACAGTGACGAGGAGTCTGATGACGAGGACACCAAAACAGAAACTGTGTGGGAAAGAATTGAGGTATGATCACCGTGACATGATATGCTGCCAATTAGCACAGAAAACCCTTGAGAGAAGATGGTGATGCGTGTTGGAAATTTGGACAAGATTCCTCAAAGAGAGGTGTTCGTCAAAATCCAGTTTATAGGGCATGGCCTTAATTTAGTAAATATATAGTTCACTAAGTGAACAACAACGAGCTTAGCAGTCTGTTTCCTGTCAGCAGTCCTTCATCTGGGTGGTCAGCAGCACAGTTCTACCGTGAAGGCTCGGATATTACTTCACTGATACTTCAACTTCAACTTCAACTTCACTTTATTTTGCACTTACAGTTTTGAAATTACAATATTAACATAAAAAAAGAAAAAAGATTCATATATAACAATTAAAAACGTGACAGTGGTCCATAGTTTGTACATGGAGCTAATAGAACCGCGAGGTTATCGAGTTAGCCTCCATCTCGTTTGAGTGAACATAAAAAAAAAAAACATGGGAGTAGAAGGACGGATTACTAAAGGAAAGAGCTAGAAGGATTGTGGAAACTTACGTTTGATGTTGCTGAGATGGAACATAGTTTTTAACAGATACATTGTGGTTCTTTGCGTGGTTAGCGGTTCTTTGTATTGCTTTTAAGGGAGCTTTTTTCCTGGCCTCCCTCCCCTTCCCTCTTGTTCATCCTTCCACTCTCCTTATCATTGTGATGTATAATCGTAGTGAGCACTACTGAGCAAGTGGTAGAAACCCAAAGTAGGAAGATGGCAAGGATTAAAATTAGATTGCCCTATCGGCAAACTTTAAAATGGTAGTCATTGTGTTCTGTCTTTTTTTTTTTCTTTCAGAAAAGACGTGTAAGGGCAGAAGCTAATCGAAGCACAGACAACCTTCGATCTCCAGTCATTTGTGTGTTGGGCCATGTGGACACTGGAAAAACAAAGATTTTAGACAAGGTGGGTTTCTATCAGTATCATTAGATTGCGAATATAATTTATCTGATAATGAATGAAGCACGCTTTAAATTAAGGTTATGTCAATGACGTTTTGAGAGTTTTTCTGATCAGTGTGTTTGTTTTTTTAAAAGATACGTCACACTCATGTCCAAGATGGAGAAGCAGGCGGTATTACTCAGCAGATTGGTGCTACTATGGTTCCTGTTGACGCTATCAGAGAGCAGACCAGGATGATCAAAGATGTAAGTCCAACACAGTAGAAATGGTGCCAGCTTTCTTAGATTTCGTGCAAGAGACGATTATGAACTCGATCGAGACTTCTATCGCCTGATAGATGATGAAGGCAAATAATCTAATTGTTTTAGTATAAATCTACTAGTCGTTCAATATTTCTTCTAAGTCCTCTTCACAGACACTTTGAAAACGTAAAGAAGCGGCCGTTGTTTTTGTTAACAACCGCACACTGCTTGGCTACTCACTATCTACAACAGAATAGATAGGAGTAGCGTAGCCAATCAGAGAACGGCATTCGTGATAGAATAGTTTTTCTATAAAACGAAATCGAGAGCGAATAATCTAATTATTTTAGTATAAATCTACTAGTCGTTCAAAACTTTAATCTTTTCCTGTTCACAGACACTTTGAAAAGGGCAAAGAAGCGGCTGCCATTTTGTTAACAACCACACACTGCTAGGCTACTCACTAGCTATCTACAACAGAATAGATAGTGAATAGCGTAGCCTATAAAAGAACGGTATTCGTCATAGAACCCTAGTAGATTCATACTAATTGATATTAGAAGGACTTTTCTAAGCATGCATGTCAAAGGGAATCAATTTTCTTCATCTCTACAACTACGTATCAGTAGTTACGTGTTTTGTTAACACATGCACTTTATTTCAGTTTCAAGATTTTAACATCAAGCTGCCTGGTCTTCTTATCATCGATACACCTGGACATGAATCCTTCAGGTCAGTTGCACAGTCATTTAATTAAGATTAAAACGCCTTGTAGAAAGTAGTTTGTTTTATATGGGTTCTATTTTGAATGAAATAGAAAACTTCTTCGTTTCTATAGAATTATAGGTCGGGGTGGTTTTGCAATTTCGGGAGAACGCTTTAAAATTCTAGTTAACTTCCAGTTGAGATCTTTATGCTTGCCAGTTTTCTTGTTGCTTTGTTCCTTAAGATCTCCGTCAAGTCGAGGGACGTCGTCATTGTGGCACGTTTTGTGCCCATTCCCCCAAGTTTCACAAGTGGGCGCGGGGAAATACGTCTGTTTACACCACTTACAAATACCAGTCTCGTGTGTATTGCAGTAATTTACGGTCCCGCGGGTCATCCCTTTGCGACATGGCTATCTTGGTGGTGGACATTATGCATGGCTTGGAGCCACAGACTATCGAGTCACTTAACTTGTTGAAGAAGAGAAAGACTCCTTTTATAGTGGCACTGAACAAGGTCTGTAACTTCTGTAACTGTGTTTATTTCAAGTTTTACTGATATGTTTTATGTTTACTCCTGAAATGCAAATCTAAAAGTTGGCGGTAAGGCATATTTTGCTGTAATTTGTTTGAAGGTTGACAGACTGTTTGAGTGGAAGCGAGGTCCAAATTCAGGCATCTTTGACACGATCAAAAAACAGAAGAAAAACACTAAACAAGAGTTTGATGAACGAGTGCAGATCGTCGTGAAAGAGTTCGCTGAACAGGTTTGTTTGAGTTCTCTCATCATGCGGGCGAGTCTTATTAAAGGTCGCACCCTTCTAGCAAGTGCATCTGGCACGTCGCATATAACTAGCGGGAGGTCGTCTCTAAGGCGGTAACTGGTCAAACAACTGCGGTAGCCAGTTTCATGCGTTCCCAAACTAACTGAATGCGTGGAACAAGCAAGCCAAATGAAATCAACTTGTTAAACTTTTACAAGCGGGTTCTTCTTGTTGTTGTTGTGTTCCAGCCGTGACGCCACTCCTTAAACATCGCCTTCCTTTCTTTCTTCACAGTCCTTGAATGCAGCTCTTTTCTACAACAATCCCGATGCTCGATCGTATGTGTCCCTAGTACCCACATCTGCTCACACCGGAGATGGAATGGGTGATCTGATCTCACAAGTGGTGCAACTCACTCAATTAAGACTCGCTCAAAGACTAGCCTTTTCTGAAGAATTGCAGAGCATGGTGCTGGAGGTAAGAGCTGATTCGCTCCGAGCCATACGGTTTTTGCGAAAAATTCTTTCCTGAGGTCCGGTCTTAAGGTAACCAAGACCGCTGAATAAGAAGGCAGAAGACGTGCCCTTACAGTATTAATCTCAATCCAAAGTAAAATTTTATTAACTCCAGCAGGAAAGTGCTGAAGCATGAAATAAAACAATAAATAGGGTTGCAAACATTTAACACTTAATGACTG
>Ga0126338_10000607_pt1 | contig 20210 bp, 14 predicted proteins | sample OrbCmetagenome_2_FD_92529 | JGI IMG/M metagenome (GOLD analysis project Ga0126338, IMG submission 92529) | Coral microbial communities from Petempiche,Puerto Morelos, Mexico - Orbicella C C metagenome | ecosystem: Host-associated > Invertebrates > Cnidaria > Coral | place: Petempiche,Puerto... | reverse complement strand
TTATCGTAAAAAAATGGCATCGACCGTTAACGAAACGGATATCAGCCTCGCCGCCTGACCTTGTGTTGTATCATCCTCGTACTCATCCTCCATATCGCTATCATCACGTGGGACAACAGGTCTTTCATGAGGCGACTCTGGCAACAAAAACTCTGGAATGCTGTAATGAGAGCGATCACTTTGCTGAAAACGGAAAAGAAAGAAAAGTGTATAAATACACTTATGTCACTGGCATTATCTTTGTCCTAGGCTCGATTACCAGCCGCTGATCGAGAAAGGAGCCCGCGCTCCTCCTCCGAACTCACGGGTCTCCTCTCGGGGAGGAAAGTAGACTGTGCTCGAGTGAGCGGCAGAAATCGAGCCTATCATTGCCCTTACAATTTATCATCAAACAGGTCCGCAATGACCTCGTGCCTACTTCCACAAGGGTGTGGAGACTTTACCTTCTACGTAGACGTTCTTATTTCTCGTCACGCACTCCGCGTGACTTGCATGACGAGTCCAAACATCGCCTGCCAAGGAGGCCAAGAGACATATGAAAAGTCACGTTCGCACACCACCCCGGAAGTCTTTTAAATACCTGACTGGACTGGACAGACTGAGATGTGATGACTTACCCCGTCACTTCTGCTGTTTGACTTTGCAAGCAGTTCAAAGAATTCTGATCCAAAACCAAGACTGCTTTTCCTACACAGGAAAACAAAATCAGTAATGAGAGTAGGTCAACAAACTGTCAACTTTGAAGGCTACCAAAATTTAGACTATGGATTCCAGGGGCGTTTTGCTGGAAAGAGGGCACTACCTCAAGTTAATTCAACGACGTCAAGATGACTTGGAAACGTCTTTTTCTAGGGTTTGTTTTCATTTAACTTAAACAAGCGCCATTCTTGTGCTGTCTAAAGTTCGAGTCAAAGTTCATTTTGACAATGGAAGGCACATTTTTGGCAACCTTCGAGAGCTTCAAGAAAAGGCTGCGAGAGATCCACTTCCACTTTTTACTTTGTTGTCATTGTTTTTCTTGTACTGAATAGTGTTTCACCTTATAGCTACTCGTTTGTATCATTTCTAAGAGAGAACAGGAAAGACCTTCACTGCGGTTGTTGCGGAAAAAGCCAACCAGGAGCAAAAACATTATACTGGTTGTAGCCAGTCTTTTCTCTTAGGATCAGAGGAGTATTTTTTCGCGAAAGCGAACGCATAAGAGCAGTGTGGACGAAAAAGGGTTGGGGGAGTGCCGCACCAATGCCTCGTCCCAATCCCTTCTAGTCTGAAATGTCTTGCCTCATAATCCCAGCCTAATTTCGGGAGAAAACAGAGTGCTAGTGGTCTCCAGATACAAAGGAAAGGATAAAACAAAACACAAAAACTTACGTCGACGGGGAAGGTGACTTTGGTCTATTGTCCGGTGGTCGAGACACGGTTATACTCCTAAAACAAAACGTAACATTCAGTGCAATGAAATTAGTATAGTATTACATGGATATATACCTCACAAGGAAAACAGATTGCGTTACGTACGACCGTTACGCATGCATTCTACTTACGCTGGTGAGCTTGAGCTGCGAGGGACTGGAGAAAACTCCACGGATGGCTGTGAGCTGTTTGTGTCTGGAGTGTTGATCAGGCTACACGTATGTAAAACGCATGAATCATTATCACAAATTAACACCAGTTGAAGACACATAGAGCAGTTTTCAATTGAGTGTTGTAAAACCAAAACCAACGTTATCCCTCTAACAAATCACAAAAGACCGACAATCCAGTGAACCAATCAAAACTTGAAGTAAATACATGTAGCCAACGCGAAGCGCGGGAAAACCTGCACGAGCGAGTCACGGTTGGTTTTGGTTTGACTTCTGATTGGCTGAAAAAGTGGCGTGAGTTTTTTTAAGCCAATCATGTAGCGTAGTAATGTACAACAATAACTTTCGACACTCAAAGTGAAAACCGCTCTTACACCAACAAATATCACAAATTCACACAGAATTCCGATTGTTATTTTCGGCAGCCTGAAACAGACTGAACAAAACCTGGCAGTCACGTGAAACATAACATTAAACCTTCCCCTCCCTACAGACTTGAAGTTATAGAATTTTTACATCCTCTACTGTCAGACAACCCACTCTCATCTTAACATTGTCCACGCTAAAGTCTTTCTATCTGCTAAAAGATTTTCTGACTCTTAGCGGGTTTATATGTTTGATCAGTAAATGTAGATTTACCAAGAGAGATAAAAAATATCAATTCTCTTGACTGATTGCTATCCATTTCTTTTAATTTGAGTTCTGACAATGTCGTGTTACGTTAAAACAACAACAACCTCTTAATTCTCGTAGTCAAACTGCTTAGTGATAAACCCAAGAACTTCGTAAATGAAAGCAGTGAGGCTGTTGTATTTGCACCCAAGTCTGTAACAAGCAGTCAATAACTAATGATATCTCACCTCGCCTCATCCTCAGCTTCATAACTCTCGTCCGGATTATTTCCTAGCGAGACAAAAACACGAAATTCTAAACAAAAGAACTCTAAGGATGGTAGAAAACACGACGTCTACAATGCACCAAACAGTACTTTTAAATGTCCCGCCCATTTTCGTACTCATATAGCGATTCTCGGACACTACGGGTACCGGGAAAGTAAACTTTGGTGTCCGGTCTACAACAGGGGGCAGAACATACCTTAAAAAGGTCTGGAATGGGGTAGAAGTTTAAAGGTCCCAGCAGCCGCCCTCTCCCTCCCCGTCCCCTTCCTCCCAAACCCAAGAATTCACGAAGTGACCAGAACACTACACCAACGGGACTGTCTCCGAACCCGACCACTAAAGCTACAAGTTTACAAGACATCGAGGTATTACCAGCTGATCTAATACTTTGGATGGCTACCAGACTGCCTTCTCTTTCACGCGGCTTTGGAGGAGTAAATTTCTGCCAAAACAAGAGAAATGGCTCGTAAAGACTGGAGTAAAAACATGTTAATTGTCTTGACACAAACCCGCTTCTCAAGCACACTTCAGGCTCGTCACGCAATCTATCTTCCGGCTCGGGAGAGATTTCGTGACAATCCCCTTTAAAGTGCGTTGTGTGACACTCACCTCTACTGGTGTCTCTCGTGACAATGGCTCGTCTGCTTCTGGAAGTTCAAAAACCTTAAAAGAAAAAGAAACGGAACATTGTCGCATCCGGGAGAAAGAGATTTCGCTATCAACAAAAATTCCCTCGAAGTATTCGAAGCATCTCCCCTTCGTATTAACCAATAAGCTCGCTGCTAGACGCAAGATAAATCAACAAGAGGGAGAAGGTGAAATAAAACATGTACTGCCCTTCATTTCTTCTACTCGATTTCCCTGCCACTCGTTTCTATTTCTTTCATTAAATGCTTAAGGCTTAAGGCTTACGGCTTTTTTTCTAAGCTTAAGGCGGCTGAATGGAGTTCTCCTGGATTATGGTAGTTTATGGTAGTTTAGGAGTTTCTCGAGGCTAAAGAATGTTTAAGGTAGTTCTCCACTGTTTGACTACTGTAAGTAACCGGTAAGACCGTCGAAATGCAATCATGTTTTCAGCTAGCAGTTAGCATTAGTATCTTTTTTGTTTCTTACCTCGGGGCTAGCAATCAACAGTTCAACCAAGCGAGTCTGGTGAGGCATATCCACAAGTGAAGACAAAGTGGACGCTGCTTCATTTTCGCTGCAGAATAACAATGCAGTGTAGACTTTTGAAACAAAAACAGTAGTAAAACAAAACAAAACTTTTGGATGTCCGTCGCAGTTTTCACGCTTCCCAATAAAAATGGCCGGTATCCATTTATTTAACAATTATTCCACAAGTGCGCGTCGGATATGTAAACAATAGACCATTTGGCGCGGAAATATACTTGGTATAATAGCTCATAACCCATGATGGCTAAGCCAATGAAAACTCTCGAATTGCATTATCCAATGATCCAGTTTTTAATTAAACACGAAAACACACCCCTCCTTCCCCACCCTGACAACTTTTCTACCAAAAATCCTTAAGAAAGAATATTACCCCGGTGATTACTATCGTAACTGTAGGGTATTTTACCTGGGTCTCAGTAGTGTCGGACCGAACACAATCGCCAGATTACTCCCAGGCATAGCATTCGACTCATCGTGCTCGGAAACTCGCCTCAGATGCATTATCACACGCGCCGCCGTCACTCGGTTTGCTGTCGGAAGCTGCATTACAACTTCCCGAAGCTTGCCGATAAGCTTGTCGTATTCTTCTCCGATATCTTCGTTTTCGGAAGCATCCTTGCACGTCGTGGAGTTGTTAATAAGAGCGAAGCTCTCCTGTAGGGAAATTAATCGAAGCAATCAGTTATGAACAATTTTAGGAAAAAAATTGAAATTATAAAACAGATATTATGAGTCTTACCCTAGCTATTCTGATAAACTCCGGATATAACTTGACAGTAAGAAGCGACTCCGGCAGCTGAAAACAACAAACACACTGTTGGAGAAATTTCCGTATGTGTTACTGTAACAAGCTCTTGAGGCGTGAGTGAGCCGCGCGCGAAGCCCTATCCCGCCAAACGCAAATCACGCTCCTCGTCTGTCCCGAGAATTAAATGAAACACGCCAGCCGGCAATGACAATGAGGAAGGATAGGATAGATTTTGCTTCTCACCTGTCTGAGGTACAGTTTAAGAACGGCAGCAATGACATGCGGTGGCGTGTCGGACAGATCTGCTTGGTATTCACCATTTTCAAATGACTGCGGAAGATAAAACACAGAACGTTTTTAAAATTAAGTCTGACTTGTTCAATCTATAGAACTCTCTAACAACTGGGGGGATACACGTGCAGTATATTTGTCTACACCTCTTTCCAATCCTGCATTAATGTTTAAAACCTTTTGGTCAATATAAAAACTCTTCATACTGATGAACACATTTCTTTTGATGTTAGGCATGAGAATTCAGCAGCACATCAAGAGGATATCTACAAGTAGATCATTCTCTATTTTCTTGCCAATACAGGGTAAACTTGTCACAAGGTATGTTCTCTGGTTCATTTTGCCCCTCTTTCCATAAACCCCAAACACATCGTTAGTCACTTTTACGAGTGTTCAACCAATATTTAGTACAGAACCAAATATTTTTCAAATATTACCTGACATAATTTTTCCACTCTGGATTTGACTCCAGACACTCGGTAGATTCCCTGAAAAATAAAACGCAAAACAATCTCAATTGGTGATGAGAGCTACAAGTAACTCAAATATAACACAAAGAAACAAAAGATAAATGCAACAGAAGGACCACAACAATCTCGCAAAAACATATCATATTGTGTTATGGAAACTTACTTTGACGTCAAGTCCTGCAAAGTAAGCAAAAAATTATGAGCAACTTAAATACACGTCATTAATTACTTCAAAATATGCAACTAATTAATTTCTCGTGAGTTGAGACTTTTTCAGATTTCAACTTCATTATTCTTTAAGATGAGATAAAATTATCAGAATCTTGAAGAAAATCTCGTAATAATGCCCTTAAATTTAGCAGATGACCCGCCCTGATCACTGTTGTTTACAGTGATAACGTAATTTGTTCAATGAGTTAGGGCCTCCTTGTCTACATGGGAAAAAGGTGACTCTGGTTGAAAGTGTGCGCATGCATGCCTTCAAGTTCAACAACCGTTTGTGAACATGCGTAAAGAGAGAAACCGCTACAACTAATGCTGGCTCACTTTCCAATTTCTCCCAGAGGCCTCGACTTCTTGGTGTTAATCAAAAGAACCGCGGCCTCTGAATGATAGATTGTACTATCTTCTGCCAACCCCCAGAGTGAGCCTAAGTTTCCAGCAAGTGATCCATCACTCTCATGTAAACAGGTCTCTTCTACATGAATTTATATTGAAATGTATGAAAAGTTCTCTTGTAACCCTCCCACCGGGGACAACGTTACTCCATGTCAACACGCCCTTAAGCTTACACAGCTTTAAGTTCATACCTCGTTTGTCAATTTCGTCAATACAAGATGAGATGATGTGTGGAATGTTCTCCTCTTCAGTGTTCGAGTCTTGAAGATGTCGATAAAAATCTACTCCAAACGTTGTCATACGCCGCTGAACCTTCTGTAAATACAAAAATTTAACAACGATTTACACAGTTCTTCCCAACAAATGACGATTAGAAAAAGGAATTCCTGAATTTCCACTTCTCAGCAACACTTTGCCACGTAATATAACTTCAACGAATTTCAGGGAAGGAGCGCGTGCTCCTTTCCCGAACAGCGGCTGCGCAAATTACACCAAAGTTTTTATGAGTTTACAGGCATGTCACGCTGTTGTCATGCGTTACTAGCAACTACTACGTCAATAATAACACTCTTGTTTGTTTAGGTATCCTCATTTTGCTCGTCACGCAATACTTCGCCTCCAAATAATGCCTGGCTATCCTTAAGTAGAAATAGTACGTGAAAAGCCCAACTAACGTCTGTTGTTTCGTCACGCAAAGTCTCTGACACTAACAACATCTGTGTGACAACCATGTTAGCTGTTCTATAAATACTCAAATAATCTACATGGTTCTTACATTGTATGTTCCACATTTGATATTGAGCCGTCCTAAGCATTTCTTGTGACATGTCAGACCACACACTTCACACTCTGCGCCGTTGAAGTACACATAACTGTCACATTCACGACACTTGGAAGCGGAGCGGAGTTTCTTCAACGTGTGCGTCTGCGCTGATGATGACAAGCTGGTGTTCTGGAAGGGGCCGGCTGATGAGCGATTCTTGGGAGGGCGCTTTCTCCTAGAGGCTGTGTTCACAGGACCTTGGAGAAGTAAAAATAGAAACAAGGTCAGCTTTAGAAGAGGAAGTGCGAGCAGAGGAATGGGAGAAAGGATCGAAAGACAAGGACAAGAACGAAAGGACAGGGAGGGGAAGGAAAGGTAAGGGAAGGTAAGGGAAGAAAAACATAGCATCGCATAGCAAATCAGGGAAAACTAAAGGAAAGCAAAGCAAATTAAGGACAGTAAAGCAAAGCATAGTATGGCATAGCATAGTGCAGCGAAGAATAGCATACCATAGCATTGCATAGACCAGCACAGCATAGCAACACAGGGAAAAGTAAAGTTAGGAAAGGGAAGGAAAGAAAAAGAAAGCAAAGGAAAGAGAATGTAAGCAAAGAGAGGGGAAGAAATGAGAGGAAAAGACATTCTCTTAGACAGCCATTGATTACTTGGAGGAATTTTTTCACAGGTAGAGTTCTTACTGTTTTGCAGATAACAAACCTAGTTAGTCTTGGAGATGAAGAAATTGAAAATTTTGTGTTTTTCTGTAAACGTAAAGAAGATCGTACATTAATGTAAACAGTACAATCTCACCATTTCTACTCCTCCCGTCATCTTTGTTTTCTCCGTCATCAGACGACACCAACTCAAGGGACTGTGCCCGCTGGATGTTCGCTTGTTTACGGGATGACGTGGGACTGTTTGAGGGTGATCCCGGGAGCGATCGACTTGTTGTGCTCTCGGCATCACTGTGATGTTCCTTAAGGTGGATCCACGCATTCATGGGTTGTTGTGAGCTGTTTACATTCTGTGTAGAGTGTATCTGAAGACTCTTATGACGGCGAGAGTTGAATGGAGACATCCGGGCATTTTCCTCCAAGGTTTGACTGTGCCGTGTGTCAAATATGGAGTTGTGACGTGTCGGAGTCTGCTGTCCTTTATCAGAGCTGGAATGGTTCAAAAAACAATACACGAGTCCAATCGCCAGGTTAAAATATATTTTACAGGAAAAGTTGAACAATAAAGAAAGGCTTTTTGAATAATTTTCGGTTTTTAATTTTTTCAAAATGTTTTAGCTCGTATAAATTTAAATTTTAAATTATTAAATTTCTATGGTTTCTTTTCATGATAATTTTCAGAATGCTAGCAGCTGCTCAGATCCTCGTGTTGTGGAATCCTTTTGGCGTGTCACAAACCAAATAATAAAATCACTACGGGCAATCAAATGGTCACGAGTGAAATAAGGAAATAATTTCACGCGCGTTTTGTCAACATTCTTAGAATTTAAGGCGGGAAAAATTATTTAAATTTTGACAAAATGCAGGTGGAATTATTTCTTAATTTCACGAGTATACTATATGATTACCTTTTAATAGCATGGGTGACAAATTACGCTTACAATCCTGGGTTTTTTAACTTGTTTATTGTATCGTGAAATTTCGCGCCAAAAGTTGCCATGGCAATTTTGTGATTTCACGTGTGAAATTATAAATTAACGCTGAAATTTCGGGCCAAAATTAAGGAGTAATTTGTCACCCATGACAATATTAATAATGTAAATTTAAATCGCGCTATTAAAATTTAAATTGTACAAATAGCTGGAAAATGGTTTTCCATCAAATCAACTACCTAACCTATCCACCAAAAATGGTCAAACCAAAACTAAAAGAAACCATACTTTTTGGGCAACGCGAGCGCCAGCCAGAAATTTTTCAGTTTTTGAAAGCCAAAATCTCCTTCAACATTACACCCAAAGCACTTTTACAAGCACCTTAACTGCTTGGCGTCAAATGATATCTAACACCACCATGATGCCTTCTGCACGCAAACTCGTATGCTAATGAGCCAAAAGTAAACAGTGACGTTTGCAAAGATCTCCATATGGCATGGCATGGTAAAACCTGGTTCACACTTGTGAGATAAGCACAAACGTAAGCACAAAAAAACGCTAGAGTGTGCACCACGGTGAACTGAGCACAAGCACAATCATAGGAAAAAGAAACTTGCATATTCCTTTTTCTTGTGCTTGCGCTTATGCTTATTTCGCCAGTGTTATGCTTATTTCACAAGTGGTGCTGAACTAGTGTGAAATAAGTACTTGTAACTACTAAGCATAAGAGCAAGAATTCAGCCAATCGCCATCTTGTTGCTAAGCGACGTAACGCGCGCTGCGCATGCGCATGTCACTAGTGTGAACACTTTAGTGCTTTTGTTTGCGCTTACGCTTATCTCAAAATTGTGAACCGGGTTTTAGAGCGTCAGGGAAGAAGGCTCACAAGACTCTTTCGTGTTCGTTAGAAGGTTCCAGATAGTGTATCATAATAATTATTGATTAGTTAGTTAATATTAAGTATTAATAACAATTAACAATACGTACAATCCCACAGTGTAAGGTTCAAAATAAAACACTTGTTCAACAGCTTTGGGGGAGTTGGCTTGTTGAAGACGAACGAATTCAGCAAACTGGTTTCCAGGCTCGTAATTCCTACTGCTCTCCGCGAGAGTCTGGAACTGAACAGGAGCGGGCGAGGCAAGCGCGTTCATCATTTGGAAATAGTTACACGTGACCTGAGAAGAGAATAAACAATAACTGAGTATATTACAGGAATATGACAGCTGTTAGGTCTAATAACTAAATAAGCCAATCAACTTCTTTAGATATAGTTGTGCAGCTCTTTGTCAATCATTAAGACATGTAACAAAACTCTTATTACAGTGTTCCAGATAAGTGAGGGGTCTCAGCTATCAGCTACATGACCTGACAAATTAAAATTACAGAAAATTTGTAATGATGTGGTGAGAACAATGGGAATTGACCTGCTGGAATTCCTTATTGACACCCTGCTTTGAAAACTTATCTGGAACCTTGCTCGCCACTACGCTAGGAGAATATCAACTCTTTCCCTTTAATAGCAGCAGCAGCAAAAGGCTTTTCATGTTACTTTTAAACAAGGGCAACATAATAGAAGCTAACAGAAAGGTGTCCCTTCTAGTGGGGTCTGATGGCATCTACACTATGTTGGAAGAGCAGCAATGGTTGACTCATTTACACTCAAAATGGAATGGAAAAGATTTGATTTAAAACTTACCGCCTTCATGGTCTGATCACACTGGTAAACTAGCTGACGTAATTCCACGAGGATGTTGGATTTCGTAGTTTCCAATTCTCTCTGCCTGGCATTTGCTTCCATCACCGACATCTTGTACAACTCCTCAGCCTCGTCAGCCTTTCTGAGATCACCTTCTTTCTTCTTGCTTCCACCTTCCTAATAATGCAATAATGCGAACGCATAGAGCGGATCTCACTTGAGTGTCGAAAAGTCATTGGTTTTGCGTTACTAGACCTTACTACGCTACACCATTGGCTTAAAAACCTCGCGCCACTTTTTCATCGAATCAGAAGTAAAATCAAAACCAATCGCAACTCGCTCGCACACGTTTTCCCGCGCTTTGCGTCAGCCACGTGTATTTACTTCGAGTTTTGATTGGTCCATTTGATTGTCTTTGTCTTTTTTGATTTGCTAGAGTGATTACTCTCGGTTTGGTTTTTTGACATTCAATTGAAAGAAAGAGGAACATTGACCTGAATTAGTGCGCCTGTTAATTTTATAATTTTTCCAGCTCTGCTTAACTTGATTTAAATTTTAACTGGAATATATAAACAAAAAGGTAACCAGAATGCAGAGTTGAGATTGCAAGACCTCCAAGACCAACTGATTAGTCCCACATCCTGGTCATTGGACTGTATTAAGGACAAAACAAAGACAAACAAACCAACCCAAGAAAACAGTTAATTACAAACCTTCTCCAGTTCCTGCTGTTTTTGGATATACATAGCTTTTGCCTTCTTAAGGTTGGCCATCGCTTCATTCTTTCAATAGAGGAAATAAGAATCAGTTACGCCAGTACGCTTAGCACAAATCCATGAAAACAAAAACATGATTTGTTGTCTAATCACTGTGCAGTAAAACGAAAACAAAATAATTTCCAACTCAGTACTAGTAAGAAAACACCAGTCGTGTAGGAGGGGGGGGCATGTCTAGTTTATTGATCAGACATCAACAGCCCTAGCATAGTTTATCACAACAAACATAAACGGCCTTAGGATAGATATTATTACAACAAATGTACTAAACAAAAACACGGAAATTTTACTAACACAATTTCCAGAACGAAGGGATCAAAAACGGCGATGCCGTCGAGTGACAACTCCCAACGGACAAACTCCTTAAATATTCACTTATTAGCATGATTACGTAACCTGCATACCAAAGATTCTACATGCCGACACACAACTACCTTAGAATAACAACATGAAAAATTATATTTGGTGAGAGCATCTTACCACTTTCTTGAGGGCCTTAGCCCATGCTTCCTTGAGATCCTTTCTTATTTTCTCATGCTGGTTTCTTCTTAACGTTAAAGGCTACAAGAGAACAGAAAAGAAAAATAGAATTGTGTCATATCTCTAGTCTGCCATCCTGTACTTACACATCAGGCCCGCGTTGTTCGAAAGGTGGATAACGCTATCCACCGGATAAATCACTATCCAGTGGATAGCGTGGTTTGTTTTGTTACCACATACCCGCTGGATAGTGATTTATTCGGTGGATAGCCTTATCCAGCCTTTGAACAACTGGGGGCAGTGGTCCATCTAGTTTGATTTCCCACGCGAGGTGAGTCCTAAAAAGGAACTGTTGTTGTTGTTGACTGACATTTCAACAATATGATCATGGCTCTTTCAAGAATCAAGTGGAAAGTGTACAATATTGATGAACAAACACTTCACACTTGATGCTGATGATGACTTCTGCTCAGTTTGCCAAAACATACCTTCACCAGGAGCCTAGGTGAGGTACATGTAAATCCCAAAATGGACTGTTATTGGTGACAAACACTTTTTGGTGCTTTTCTATCTTAGTAAACTTTTATCTTCAGGTTTCCTTCAATTTAAACGTAATTTTGTACGTGGCCAAAGTAACTTCTACTCAGGATTTCAAAATATCAGTCACCAACAAGAGTTCTCCTCCAAAGCACCTCCACCCAGAGGATTACGCGACGAAGGATCCTACGAAAACTACCACCAAGGGAAAAGATATCCATGCATTACAAAAATGTTAAATTTGCTAAAAAGCCAAAGTTACAGACCTCCATAAACCTGCTTGACATGAGGTTTGCATAGGTTTTGTTGGCATTATCAGCATAATCAATATCCTGCAGAAAGAGAGATACAAGATGGCTGATGAGTAAAGTTTTGTTTTAGTATTGTCATCTTATATCATTATTATCGCATGCAAAAACTCACGCAGTATTCTGCTAGTTTCCATGTTTACTGTTACTTACGAGAAACTTAATTTCCAACTGAAGTGAATAAAATTTCAAATGTATTTTACCTGATCAAGGGCTGTTACAAAAATAGACTGAAATGGCAGGTAGTTCTGAAAAAGACAAGCAAGATTACAAATCTGTATAAATTCATCAGAAAAGAAATTTGTGTAGAGTAGTACAGAGCTTCAATGTTACCCAAGGCCACTGATGGCATACCTTTTCCAAGTAATGACCAGCATACAGTGCCAGTGAACCACTTTGCATGTATGAAATATATAACTTTTTTTCTAGAACCTCTTTACCGTAAACCCTTTGAAGCAGGGGATTCATCAACGTCTACAACAGGAGGGCATATAGTTTTCACAGCCAGACAAAACGTTTTGAACTGAACTTCTTTATAAGAAGAACGTTCCTCTAGATGGTCAAACCAGGCGGGCAAAATCATCCTCACGGCCGGTCAATTTGCCTGGGCCTGAGAAAGGAGGGAGGAGAGAGAAGGGGAATACTGGCCTGTGCAATGTCCTTACACTAGAGTCTGATGGATTATACTGGCATAATTTCAAGCATAAAGTCTCATCTACACGAGCAATTTTTATGTCACAAATATGTTTGATTGTGTACACGGCACAGCAAATATTCTTCAGCAGTTCAAAGTTTAGTGCGCCAGTAATGACTTTGGACAGCACAGATACACAGAAACAAGGCGAGGCTGCGTAGTTGCCCCCAAAAACGTGGCACTTACAAACATATTAGCCACATTTTAGGCGATGAGTCATCTACACAAGCAATTTTTCGTATGTGACAACTTTCATTTGTCACATGAAAGCTAACATGCCAGCCTTTCAGCAAATGTATTTGTCACACAAAAATTGGCCAATTTTCCTCATCTACACGAACAAAGAAAAATTGTCGCAAAAATTGTCACATAAAAACTGCTCATGTAGACAAGGCTTAATACTGGTATCTAGATCATCGGGCATAATGCTAGCTTAACACTCAATTTTTTTAGCATAATCCGGTGCTGTATTGCTGTTTTGAAAACTTGTTTACTAATTGTTCCAGCCAACACAAGCTAGATATGTAAAATAAAGATGATAATAGTGCAAGCATTTTAGGTACAGATTTGGAACTGTAAGACAGCCCTTAGGGATTTGTGCCCAGTGAACTCTGGCATACATTGTAGTTGAAGACCTGGTTGCCAGTAACAATACCAATAATAGAAAAGACTGTGTAGGAATGTATGTATAATACATGTAGGTAGAGGGGAAAAAATTCCATTTTTGTCCAGCAAAATTAGGAGCGTATTACTTCCAGCCAAGAATAATTTTGAGCATAATATCTTGGTTTCATGGGTGATGGCAAAAAGAATAATACTCAATTTTACAAGCATGATCCATCAGACCTTACTAAGCACTTAGCTTTGACAGTTGCTAACAAATTAGTAATATACAGTGATAGTACAATGGTGCAGTATTTGCCAATTTAAACAAGTATGAACTTTAGAAAGGATTGAGACAAATATGGGTTATTGACCAAGCATGAGGTCAAGGTGACTGGCTATTGGCCAAGTTCTTTTAATGCATGTTTATGTTAAACCGAGATGCAGACAAGGTCAATAAACTAACAAAAAAAGAACGATAGCCAGCCATCTTGACTGAACAAGCTTGGTCAATCAAGAATTTATTATATAGCTTTGGGGAAAATTTTTCTGGCAGGACAAAGTGGGTAGTCCCAAGAAGGCAACATATCGCCATCTTGCTCGGTCAGGTAGCAAATCACAGCTCAGGATTTGGTTTATCTTGCACGCTCATACAGCTAGCCATATAGTGAGAACAAATCTCACCTCTTCAGTGATCGCTGCTCTTGTTGTTTGAGCTAGTTTTGCAAGTTTGGCTGTGTATTCCAACTCTGTAAAACAAGCATTAAATGGCATTAGTTCAAATGGACTAAACACACTGCCTTACTGGTAACTCTCACTTTGCTCTGTGGTTTAAGAAACAATCCACACTCAAGCCATGGATGGTCCTTAGAAAATTGCCTTATCAAGCAACTTAAATTGCTTAACCTCACCTAAATGTGCTCTTTTGTCCACATAAGTTTCTATGTCTTTGGAGTATTTGGCCCAAATCTTAGTTCTCTGTTGAAATAAAAATAAATATTCATGGCATTAGATCTAAGGATAAAGAAAAATTGAATACAATGCAAATACTGGCTTTTTACTGTGAGAAGATCAACTGTACATAACTCACAGGCATAACTTACAATAAACTTACATGTACCAGTGGTACATGTAGATGACTGCAACAGCCCTACTGTCCAAGCAATGGTCAAGAAACTCCCTATTCAATGGAAGAAAATTTCTGTGTGTATACCTTGCTTTTTCCAAGGTATGATCACAGTCTGGCGCCCCGTGCAAAATTTGCTCAACAATAGAAATACTATGTCGCTTGATGAGCTCTCAATAACCCAACTAAATTCTCATCAGGTTTTATAAAACACATCTTCTCTGTGTGCTAATTTGAAAGTCAATAAATAACAGTATTTTACTTCCTAACCTGCATAGCAATGTCCACACCATGTTCAAGTTGTATTAATGCTCTGTCCAGCTCATCTGCCTTTTCTGCAGAAGTGTCCACTAAAATCAGGACACAAAAATAAGTAAACAGTTACAATAAGACTGTTCTTACAAACTGAAGAGATGCCTATGATCTGATTTGACTTTCAGGGTTTGCCTTTAATACAGGTAGAAAATATAACCAAGAACTACCATGTTTGAATAAAGTTGACTTCACCTTGTTGCGTCACATCACTTCTCTTTGCTTTGCAGGACAGGGGACTTACAATTGTACAAAAATAAATCACTCTTTAGGAGATAATCACACATGTTGTATAAGCACATAGAATTAAATTTGGTGCTTTCACCCTGAACTGGATTTTTGTACCTACAAACGAGGCTGTGACAAAAAACTGCATTAAGCCAATTATCCAATAGGTACTTTAGCTTATTTACAGTTTCTGTAGCATGAAGAAACTAAGAGTATTTCTACTACAATACTGGGTGGGAAGCCTGCTCTCATAGGGTTACCCTCCAGGATTAAATTCTCTAGTACCCATTAATACTCTTGCATGTGAGAGTAAAGTCTCTTGCTCAAAACCACAGTGTTGTGACCCAGGGCCTGAACCTGGATGACTCAAATAATCCAGTCCAGTCCTGTAATAATAACTCTAGACATCACACCTTCCAACCTAAGCAGAGGTTTCGTTACCATTTACAGCAGGATGGCAACTGGTTTTCACAGGCAAGCAGAACTTTTTTAGCTGAACTTCTTTATAGCAAAAACTTTTGAATAGATGATCAAAACAGGTAGGCGAAACTGTCCTCACAGCCGGTCAATATGCCCGGTGCCCAGTCCTTAGCGAAACCACTACCTAAGCTGTGGAAGGAAGGGTATTTTGGTTTCAAGCTAGTATACCTGATTCCTTCTTTTCTTTTCTCTCATCTTTGTCTTCAAGAAAATCCTGGTCGTCCTCATTGTCTTCCTCGTAACCTCTATCATCAACATCTTCATCATCCTCATCCCCAAAGTCTTCCAGCGACTGCCGCAGCAAACAAAACAAACGGTCAGTCAAGAAGACAAAAAGAAACCATCTAGAATTTTGCAGGTAACTTCAAAACTGTTTAACACAACAACAACTCTATAAAATTGGCAGCTACCCAGTTTCCAGTAAGTGTTTAAAATTGAGGATTTAAAATAATTCCAAGCCACTTCCAGTGGCAGTTTGATCACTCAATATGTGGACACCAGACAAAAATGTTGCGATATATTACAAAGTATAGGTTAAAATAGAATAAACTAATGAGTAGTTTTATTGGAGTACTTTTCTTAATAACTTCTCTTAATCATAATTTTATAGACTTTGGGTGACGTTTTAATTCTGAAGTGGAAAACAAGTATAGAAAAGAACAAGTATAAGATCCATCAACAATGTGGATGCCAATTTCATAACACATGTTACAATAACATAAATATTACTGATAAATATTGCATTATTACAGTAAGATAAAAGTTGTCTTGAATTCAATGTGACACTATTTTTGAATAAAAATTATCTAAGAGAAACTTTTCACCTGAAAGAAAATAACCTAATATCTAAGGTTGTTATATACGAACGAGCGTTACGGATATGAATATTGCATTACTTAACAATTCTTGGTTTATCTCCCATAAATAATCAGTAACTTATGCCTACAGTCTGGGTTTGAACACAATTACACATCAAAATCGTTTGACCTGTTTTCCCCTCATCCAGAGCCAAGAATTACCACATAACTTTTCCATTTAGTTTTCCCTTTTCTAATAAGCATTGCTGTTCATTTTCCATTAGTTTCAGCCTTTATGTAGCATCACAAATTGCTGTAATTTTCAGTTTGTATCACATGCTTTTAAGGATTAAAAATCAAACAAATGTCATGAGCAAAAGTTCTGCACGTCCTAGTTGATCACTGCAAACTCCAGTACATACTTCTGTGTCAGGAATGTTACAATGTTTGGAAGAAAAATAACTAATTACAGTCTAAGCGTGATATACTTGTGCTATTACCACAAGAGGATATCTTGATAATATAACAAAATGAAATAACTGTCTGAAATGTCAACAAGTTATTGCACGCCAAAATAAACAAACTAATTGAGGATTTTATGTAGGTCCCCATGTTAACAAAGTTATCACAGCCACTTGATATGTGCTAATGTACTTTGTTTATATGCCCTTCAAGACTGGTTAATTTCCATTGTTATTTTGTTTCATGATAAGGGAATGCCCTCCATAGTCATAACTCAACCTTTATGAAACAAACTTTGTATCGTCCTTCTAATCTTAAACATTTTGTACCTTGTACCCACTCTATAATCAATCTGTTCGAGAAAAAAATACATGTAGCAACAGAACATGTGTAGAAGCATGCACTGAAATTGTACTGCACTGTCTGTTGACAGGATATTGAGATTGCAGACTCAGTTTGACATTGAATGACAAGCTCCAATTACAAAACTGAAAGACTCCTTTCTTAGCACTACAAGCCATATATTAGCTACATATTCATAAGAGCTAACAAACATATGAACACCCTGTACACAGGACCAGGGGCAAAAACATATGCTAGGGGTTTAAAAAAATGCGAAATGAAAGCAAGTGTACTGCACTGACTAGGTTATGTTCAATTTGGTGATTACCTGAAGTCCCGCAAACAAAATTGCATTTGCCATTCTGAAGGAATCTTTGAACGGTTCCGCAATAAAAGGGTACTTATCCATCTCTGTCTCTGTACTCATTTAGCGACAAAACATCAAATGCAAGTTATTTTAACTTATATTTTTTAGGATGGCAAAACAGCGCTATTATATTTTTTAGGATGGCGAAACAGCACTCTAGCATTAAGGCGTATTGAGTAATATAAACCTTACTTTCAAGAGAAAGGTCAAGAGGTAGAGATCAAACAAATCCAAAGATTCCACAAATATTTTTACAAACCTGCTTGTTAGTCATAACATGAAACATAGTCCCGACATCATTTTGTCAACATAGTCTACAAGTACGTATTTAAACTAACATGACTTTTGAAAGAAGCGGTACATGAAAGCCACACCATAAGGTCAAAAATATTATTTGGAAGATCAGTAAGTGTACAGTAAAGTGACAACACATTTGTAGGTTTGCTGCTATACCACATTAGCTTGGAATGACTTCTACAGGTAAGCTGGAAACTTGTACATTTCATAAACACTTCCTAGATCAAGACATAGCGTCTTGTGTCTAGAGAGATCTAAATGGAGGGAAGGCCAACTGTAACAAGTGCTTTTACAAGCAAAAATGCAATTGCAAATTTTTATCATTGTTTGGGATTAAAGAAATGTGTTACACTTTGTAGTTTCATGTCGGAGTGCATTTTTGAAGTGATTTGAAACAAAGATCATAAGTGTCATGCAGTCCTACTTAAATACAGTTCCTAGTTAGACATTTTGCCAAACTCTACTCAAATAAAAAGCTGCCCTGAATTCTATAGGTAAGCTGGAAAATTGGAAGCAGCAAGTAAGGAAATCTCCCTTAACTATTATATGTATATGTACGTGGACATGAAGCTATGAAGCTTTTCATCCCTAATCATTCATAAAAATTTGTCACCAGAACTGAGGGGTGTTTTTGTCATCAGCAAACCAACTTTCGTAGCCCTGCACAGACAGTGCAGCTTACAAAATAAATAGATAAACAAATTAATGAAGTCATACTATGGTTAAATATACACTGAATATCAAGATTTAAAATCACAGGAAGCTTTGGCGCCACATTATCATCTCATTTATTTCGAGTCACACAGCTATTAATATCAACTGGCAATAGATCAGGTTTATGACTGACCTTTCAAATTGTTTTGCCAAATACTATAGCAAAAAAATAAATAGACACAGATACACAATTTTATGTTAATAAACCACAAAGGATGCTGTGTACAGGTGAAATGAAACACTTAAGATGCGTTAGTAGCTAAAGTTCCGCAGGAAATGAAAGGATAAGGAGTATTCTAAACTGGTCACGACGTAGAGGGCAGATTGCATGTGTGAATGTCTACAAAACAATGAAAACTCCTAAGATTAAAATCAGAGAGTGCAGTTCAGAACACACACAAACAATGATAACATTTCAAGCAGTTTACTTACAATGTAGCTGATAGTCCTGGGTGAAAGACACTGAAGACGGGGTTTTCTTCTCAGAAATGACATTAAAGTATTTCTATCATGTGGGTCAATGTCAAAAGAATCTCCCAAAATTAGCACCATTTGGACTGTTCTTTTCCACTTGAAGTCATTGGCAATTTTTAGATAACTAATGCACCAAACTGTACCAGTTCATGTTGCACAGTAGCTCAGAGCTTAGCAAACATGTGCACAAAAAATCACTCTAGAGTCGCCATTACAAATACCCAGAAATATGTAAATTCTTTTGTGGGCTGTACGAAATATGAAATCTATGAACAAACCACATGAAATCCTACACCCTTCAAATCTGATCAGCTGACACTACAGCTTAAGCTTTATTTCATGTTTGAGACCACAATGCCAACAGCTTGCAACACAATGACATGACACTTCTAAATGGAATTTGACAAGAATGTAGTCATGAAAATAATCTCTTTTTAACGTGGTAATGACTTTACACCTTTCTCCTTTTCAAATGATACAGTGCAGGAGTAGGAAATAAATATGACTTCATATGGTTGAAATGATACATCGCATTTCTGTAAAGTGAACTGATCAATGCCTTTTTCCCAACAGGAAAGCTTAAAATAATATCAAAATATAGAATTTCATTTCTTAAATTCTCTGGAATGCAAAAGACATCCCTGGAGTAATCTATCCCTAGGAGATTGGCTTGCAGATAAGTCTTATCACAAAATTCAATGGCTTCTAAATCTTGTTTTCAAAACAACAAAGTTTACAACTGTTTTGGTGAGAAAAAAAACTGTGAAAACATTTATTTGCAATATACATTCCAACCAAATGATTGAAATCAGGTCCTGAAAGACTACTACTAAAAGTTAAGCAGTTTGCACATCCCAATGAAGCGAGCAGGACAGAATGGATAGTCAGTCACTCTGCCAGTCTCTGAATTTTTCGGTGGGGTACTTGTCAGAATTTTATATAGAGGGGTGTGTAATACTGTATATAGGCCTGAATTTCAAATTCTGTTCCTTAACCTTACATGTACCTTGGTCACTGAAATGATTGTTTTTCATAGTCTATGGCCATGTAGTTTGTTCTAAAATTATGTCCTCTATCAGGCAACACAATACAGTGAACCAGTCAAAACTCAAAGTAATTAACCGTGCGGCCATGGGCCGAGCACGGTTCATGGTTTACCCGTGGTTTTTTAACCACGCAGCCATGGGCCGAGCGCGGTTCATGGTTTACCCGTGGTTTTTTTTTTTTCGACTTCTGTGCAAGCAGACCCAAGCTTCCACTCGGCCAAATTTTGAGTCACGCAACCTGTGATGTTTACTCGCCAAAAGCTGTTGAAACATTAATAAATCTCATCTTTCGCGGGAAAAAATTAAAAACCCAGCGC
>Ga0126338_10000606_pt1 | contig 20211 bp, 10 predicted proteins | sample OrbCmetagenome_2_FD_92529 | JGI IMG/M metagenome (GOLD analysis project Ga0126338, IMG submission 92529) | Coral microbial communities from Petempiche,Puerto Morelos, Mexico - Orbicella C C metagenome | ecosystem: Host-associated > Invertebrates > Cnidaria > Coral | place: Petempiche,Puerto... | reverse complement strand
GAGACACCAAGCTCCTTGAATGATCCGCCAGATTCAAGTTTTACTGTTGGTGAGCAATCTCCGGTACAGATAACGCCTCACTGCTCTATACAGCGGCAGGGGTATTCGTGTAAGAGTACTCTTCGAAAAAGGAAGCTGCCAGAGTCTGGCGACAAAAGCGAGAGAAGACGCTCTAAGAGAACGTCGTTGCGAAGAACTAGGCAAAATACCGATGTAGTCGCGTCTTTGAACGCTGTTAGTGGTGCAATGGCAGATGTAAGGGTATTTATTAAGGATGTTTCCGATACACCAGCTCTGAGCTCAAAGTTTGATGAAGCTCAAGAACGTTTGAGAAAAAGACGAGGCAATCTACGTGGGAACTTTACACAGGTAAACCAGAGACCAAGCAGTCCTTCTAGAATGGAGATACTTCCAGGAACAAGTTCACCTCTTCGGTTAAGAAAGAATGACAAGTCGCCACTGTCGAAAAAGGGACGTTCTCCAAATAAAAAAGACGAAAGAATGAAGAAGTATGGAACGCTACCTGTTCTTATTGCAAAATCGCCTAAAAAGAATTTTACTGCTGACAGTGTTGCCCCAGACACTCTTTTGTTGACAGAAGAGAAGCGTCTTCCTACAGATTCAACATCTGCGAGTCGCCAGGGTCAAGATGAACCTGGTTTTCACTCATCACAGGCTCCTCGTGTTTTTCCCGTTAAACTTAACAGCGGGACGGGACGCGTCTCGTGCCGAAGTCGTACTCGCGTGTCGGGACTTTTCTCATCCCGCACGATTCCTACTGCTACTGCTGATGGCAAGAAGGAGGCGTCCCGCTCCGTCCCGCGAGCATCCCGTGTGCTGTCCCTCAAATCTGCAAGTAGAAGTATTAGAGACAAATCTCACAGTGAAAAAAGCCACACCTTGTCCCTTCAAAGGAAAGGGTTTAAACGAAAACTCAAACTAGACACCGAGAAAGACGTTCGATCAGCGACACTGAAAGTCTTGCCAGGCGTTAGAAAGAAAAGAAAGCTTACACTAACTTCAAAAGAGGATAAATCAAGGTCTGTTCTGGAGGAGGAAGGTGCTGGTGAAATTTTTGCTTTATCAGCCGAGAACCTTTTGATGGAAAAACACAAATCTACTTGCGAGGTTAAAGACGAAATCAGTAATACTCAACATGTTGGATTTGGCATCAAAAACAACGATTCGTCTTTACGCTCTTGCAATGAGGAAGCCTTCGCTTTGAACACAGGTCTGTCACACGACATAATCTGTATACCTTCTAGTCCCGGTGATTCTGATTCTCACGATGAATCTCCTAACCGTGTTGGTTCTTCTGCATCCGTCGCTGAGTCGACTTCTTTTCCAGTTTCAATAAAGACGTGTAATAAATCCGATGATAAGTCAAACGCTTCGGTGTCTGATGAACGTGAACAGAGATCACCTGAGAAAGTAAATTGTTTGGAAGTAATCTCTCACGAAACTACTTATTTTCAAGAAGAAAAAGACACTGAACTATTAGCTAACGCACTTTTTATCATGTCATACCCGTCGCCTTTGCCTTATTTGGAAGAGTGCCATTCACCGCCCAGTCCATCTTCACCACTGGACGTTAAACGCGATACTTCTGATCTGAGAAGCCAACACAACATGCCGGTACAACAACAGAAATTCTTTTCTGAAAATAGCAGCATCGTTGAAGAAGACAGCAAGGTTTCAGATGATGTTGAACTAGAAAGGATACCTGCTTCGTGTCTCAGCCAAGGTCATGAAACCGGATTTTTTAGTCCTGCAGATGTACGTTTGCAAAAGAAATCTTTACAACTGCAAATGCGTCCTCAGCTTGGAGAAACACAGTCTCAGCACGAGAGCACATCATTAGAGTGCAGTGATACGAATGCGAGCAAAGAGCTCAAATGTAAATCAACCGAAAATGAGAATAGTGCTCATAGCTTTGATCAAATTGTTGACGACAAGGAAATGTCTTGCGACAAGGAATCTATTGATTCGTGCGTGAATATGGAGAATGAGGATGGCACGATGGAAGAAAGTATTCTTGAGAGAAGAAAGAATTCAGAATTATATTCAGAGTATGCAATTCTCAAGGAGAAATCACGTGGACGGAAAATTGCTTACAGCAGTGAATCACATGAATCGTTTGCTGGCTTGGAAAGTCATGACTTTATGAGAACTGAATCACTAATGCAAACGAGTAGGACGTATTTAGCTGAAGCTAAAGAACAAAGTTCTATGAGTACTGTGGAAAAGGAGTTTATCCTAGAGTTGAGTACCGCAGAGGATAGCTCCTCCAACAGCCAGCCATTGGTACGCGGTGATTTGCAGACCAGGGAATTGGAAATTTCCGTTGGGGAAGAGAATCGAGTTCAACGAATTTCCTCAGAGAACATGCGTGATGCTTATTCCCTTGCATCGCCCACAATAACAGAGGATCATAACAAAAGCCACATCTGTAGCACACATGTGAAACAAAGTGATTTAAATTCTTCCTCTCTCGAATTCAATGGGAATGATCGCCACGGCCAGGAGAACCCTATTACTATTGAACCCTTGAAACGGCCGCCAACCTCACAAGAACTGATAAATTCACTAAAGGATTATGGGCTACCTCAATGCAGATACCAAGAGCCATTTTGCAGTGACCCGGATGACATCCCAGCGTGCCCTAGGTCAGTAGTTAGTTTCCTGGATTGTTGACTTCTCTTGGTATAATTGAAGTAAGCACAGTTAGCTTCCCATTTAATGCTTAAATTGACAGTGTACCCAAGTGAGATTTTATGGAGCAACGAATCATACCAATATTAACGGCGTAATTATATAATGGTTTGATTTTATTGACCAGTGCTCGATAAATGACACGAAATGAGGATTCGAGGACTTGAAACATAATATCGACCACCGTACAAGTTTGAGGCTAACTTTTCGAAGTTTGGTTCTGTTTACTTTGAAAAATCAAGAAAGAAGAAAGAGAAACGTTTTCGTTTTCACCAAAAGCTTATAAGTCATTAGAGGGTGTGCTTGGGGTTTAACTTATTGCTGAGAATTGGTCGAAATTTTTACTGTCAGCTGAGAATTGACGCGTTTATTGAACCGATATGTAACTGAAGTCTAAGATCTACAAAATTTAGTGGTAGGTGAAAAATGACGCGATTTTGATAGCTGGGATATAAACAATTATTGATGCAGCGGCTGAGAAATGGGCTGAAATTTGAACTGATAGCAATGAAATCGCCGACATTTTAACTGATGATAGAGATTATGACATCCCTGTCTCTAAGGGTGCGTTCCAGTTTAGGGTGATCTGGATCAGGATCAGTGGTCCAAGATCACTCAGATCATGGTGCATCAAAGGAACCGATGAATCCACTCTGGTCACGGATTCATCGTCTCCTTTGATGCAACATGATCCGAGTGATCTTGGTCCAGATCACCCCAAAGGAACGCACACAAAGACTAGTACCCATTACACTTTGGATTGTGCGGAACTTAGGTTTGAAGAGTATATTTGAAGTCAAGTCTTACTGATTTGTATTTTTCAGGAAAGTAGGCGGACGAGTTTTGAGAATCGAATCAAAGCAGGTTGGTTTACTAACTATGTTGATATTAAAATTCTCCTTCTTGGAGATATGCATTTCTATTAGAATCAGTTGTGAGAATCTGATCTCAAATCTGATCGAGGCAATACGGTGATGGGCGTAAGGCTTACTTTCATCCAGTCTTCACAAATCGGTAAACGGACAACATTCTCGTGCCAACAAAAAACTCTGGAATTCTAAGAAATTAGTCTGTCCAATGTTTTGACTCTTTCTAAGTTCATATTTGTTTCTTGAAAGGTGTCGAATCTTCCTGAGTTTGAATCCTCGAGCTCTTTGCAAGGCTTAAAACACTGGAGATTTGTGTTATCTTCCGCTCGTGAGTGTAGCGTTCGAGATATTTATCAAAGCATCGAAGATGCAGCGAACATCGACAAGAATTTACAGCTGAAGATTGCTTTGATGGGAGAAGGAGAAGTGGTGATAACACCATGTCGAGGTCCACCGGCATACGAGGCTGTCAAGGCCTGGGCACGAGATAAACTTGCCAAGAGAGAACTTCAAAAGCAAGAAACGGATCTCGCTCTGAAAAAGCCAGAACTAAAACAGACAACTTCAAATGATGAAAACTTGGTCAACGTCGGGGAGAATCAATTGTCAGAACAGAGAAACGCAGAATTAGTCGTTTCCAACACGTCTAAAATCGAATTGGGACAAGTCATGCCGGTAACTTCCACTCCAAAAGTAGCTCCTAAGGAAGTGACCACGCTGGTCAGAGGTTCATCTGTGGACGCCGAGTTTGAACCCCTTGTTGAAAATAAACATAAGGCGCTTGATGTCGTCGAAAGTGAGCAAAAGTTGGATGTTATGGAATCATCAGACTCATCTAGTCCTGTGGAAGTGACTAGTCCTTGCAGCCTGTTCTCGCCAAACGAGGGGAAAACGTTTACATTTGCGTCTGGAACACCGCAGGAGATTGTACAGTGCAAGTCAGTTAAAGTTACACAAGCAAAGAATCAATATCTGAACACTATTACAGATACACAGCCAATGAACATTGGTGAAGCTCTGCCGTTGTCCGCTCAAAATGATGAACTATTTTCTGAACCCAAAGACGCCCTTACTTCTGGTGCAAGCTCCGTGGAAGTCACGCCATCTGCACTGCACTCTCCAGATGGGACTCCCCGACAATGGGCTTTAACCACAAAGCAACCGCTGTCGCCCATACTGCAGTCTCAAAGTCCTGTGTTTGCTGCTCCATACCACAGCACTCCAGTAGCTACCAAATTAGTAAATGGTGTCCAGTCTCCTCGCTGTACTCCGATTTCAGATGCTAGCAAGGCGAAGAGACTGAAAACTACTGCTGAAACTTCTGATAAGAATAATCTTGGGAACCAAGCCTCCTCGGACCAGACTCCTTTACTGCAGCAACAACTACTGGCCAGTCAGTTGAAGGTAGCACTTTTTGCTATTTTTTTCGTGGCAATGGATGTAAGAAAAGTGTGCAGTTAATGATCAATATATCACTTTGGCACGCATTCATGTCTTCTCATTTACTTGCTCTTAGTTTGTCACTCCTGGCTCGGAACCCCGGCGCCTAATGCCGTGGAACTCGGAGATCGAAGGCCCCTCTCCCAACAACACATACGGGTTCAAGGTCACTCAGGTGAACCTGAAAGACGCCAAGGCTCTTCACGAGGTACCGTGATTTTTTCCTACAAATAATGCCAGCCAATGTGGAGGCGCGGCGGCCTCATAGCTAGTGCGCTCGACTTCGGATCGATCGGTTCGGGTTCAAGACCTAGCCGATTGTGTTGAGATCTTGGGCAAGACACTTTACTCACAGAGTCCCTCTCTCCACCCAGGTGCATAAATGGGTACCGGCGAATTTAATGCTGGGGATAACCCCTGTGATGGATTAGCATCCCATCCAGGGGGAGTAGAAATACTCCTAGTCGCTTCATGCTACAGAAACCGGGACAAGCTCCGGCCTGATGGGCCACTTGGCTCGTATGCAGACTTTACCTTTTTATGCCAGCCAATACTGTTAGAAGTGCGTGAAGATCTTTGAAAATAATAAGTTTTTGTTATTTGTTTTGTAGGTGCAGCATTTGACTCTGTTCAGCTTAGAACTTCATGTAAGAACAAGGCGTGACTCGCGGCCAGACCCGGAGTTTGATCCTATCTGTGCGATATTTTATTACATTCAAACCGACACCTCTCTCGCTTCTGGGAGAAACAAAATCACTGGGATTATCTGCGTGGATTCGGAATCCTTTAAGATTTGTAGTTCTAAAACTGGTAAGTTCACTTTGTTTTGGTTTGAACAACAAATACGTAATTTCCAATTGTATGAAAAGAATGCAGTTTCGTCCATGTGATGCAAATGCATACTTCTAGCACGACTGCAGACGACAACGAAGATTTCAAGAGTTAGTCGGAAAAATTCGAATGCTCCTTAACAGCTTGCGTACTTAAAGGCATTTCAAGCGGAAGATCACCCGAAGGCTTTCGAGGTTTTCCGAAGACTTGAAGTTATCGAAGATCAACCAACATCTCGAAAACTTCAGTGTGTTTTCGACGAATTTAGGACGTGATGAGAAAGGGTACTATGACAGAATATTTTCGTGGACGATATGAATTGTGCTTTAGTTTGACGTTGTTGTGTATTTAATCGTTAGCATATTTCTTTCACAGAAAACAAGGCAAGGAGTATTTCTAGGGCCGAGAACACGGCAGTATTGTCGTCCTCTTCAGACGCAGTGGCATCGACCTCCACTAGCAACACATCTGTGTCAAGAACGACGCAAAACTCTATTACTTCTCATCTGAGACCTTTGTTATGTCGTGCAGGGGTCACGGATCACGAAGTACAATATGTAGCTGAAGAGAAAGACCTTTTTCAGGCTTTGATCAGAATTATCCGTAAATGGGACCCGGATATTTTGATAGGTTATGAGGTACAGATGTTTTCGTGGGGTTTTCTCCTCGAGAGGGCATTGACCTTCGAGATTGACCTTTGCACGTGGCTGTCCCGTGTTAAAGGCTCGTCCTCTGCCAGTAACATGGACGCTGAGAAAGATCAATGGGGCGCTGCGCATACTTCTGAGATTAAGATCGCTGGACGGATTATTTTGAATGTCTGGAGGCTCATGAGACATGAGGTACGATCTGAAAGTCTGAGAACACAAAACAAAAAATTGCTTGCAGAGTTTTACTGGTTTTTAGTAGAGCTCAGTTTCCAGGAATTCACTTAGCAGAGCCGTGGTTATGGTATGGTACTGATTAGTGAACTGGACTGCGGATCGAGCGGTCAGGGTTCAACCCTTGACTGAGGTCATTGTGTTGGGTTCCTCGGGCAAGGCACTTAACTCTCACCGTGGCTCTTTCCAGCGGAGTATAAATGGGTACCGGCAATTTGTTTGGACAAAGAGTTTGTGGAGGAGGGGGCTGGGGGGTAGTTGCTACATGCTACAGAAATCAAAATAAATTGCAGGCTTTTGGCTCCTCCGATTGTTAAAATAGAACGGACGATACGTCATCTTATGGTTAACATTGTCATTGACATGCCTTTTATCTCTCAGGTTACGTTGAATGGGTACTCGTTTGAGAACGTAGCGTTTCACGTTCTTCACGAACGCATCCCGCTGTACACGTTTCGCACACTGTCGGACTGGTGGGACCACCGAACTTCCCTCAACCGCTGGCGAACAGTCGACCATTACGTCAGACGTTGCCGTGGTAACGTCAGGATCCTTGAATCCGTGGATTTCATTGGTCGGACCAGTGAGCTAGCAAGGCTTTTTGGGATCTTGTTCTTCTCCGTGATATGCCGTGGATCGCAGGTATTTCTCAAGTTTATAGACCTGAGATTTTCTTGGCTATACATTTTTCGTTATCGTTGTAAGATCAAAAACTTTCGGTTGGTTTCACTTTGATCGATTTTCGAATTCTGTGAATCTCAAAACGAGAGCGTTAATATTTATACGCCCTTATTTAGGCCATCAATTGCTTCTACATTAATTTTGACGTGAGTTAAACGGCTTCTTTTAATGAACGCCGAGCGCACAAAAAAGTATGCTAGATACGCGCGAGAAAGGGCATTACGCGCGGTATGCTACGACACGAGAAAGCCACTACGCGCGTGCTCTGGGTGTTCTGAGGTTCTGGTGTTTGTTTACAGTTTGTGTTGTTTCGTTGTCTCTTTAGTATCGTGTTGAGTCAATGATGTTAAGGATTGCAAAGCCGATGAACTACATCGCAGTCTCCCCCAGTATCGAACAACGTGCACTGTGAGTCCTCCTTGATATGTGCCTACTTAAAATGTGTTGCTCAAAGTTAGTCTGCAGGGAAGCCAAATAGGAAACCAATATCTCGACCGAGCGTGATGTTACGAATACTTACTTAGCTCGAGGCTGACCAGTGGGCTGTTAACAAGGCTTGGCCGAAGAATTGGGCACAGAATCCTGTTTTTGATATTATTTTAAATTCGCGATCCCAGACACTTTAGGTGACTGTCCACCGCCAGCTTCACTACTATTATTTCTGTGATCGTGTACGTCACTTGCTTAACCTATAATTGGACAATCAGTTTCCAGAAGCAGCCATTTATCAATAATAGTGCATAAGGTACCCAAGTGGTGCTTGAAATGTTACATCCAAGAGGCAGCGCTAAGACCCACTAAAATTTCTAAAGTTGCGAATGGCGATTACGAACGAATCCCGTAAACTTCAAGCATGGAATCAGCGTGGCCGAGTGGTCAGCACGTCGGACTCGCATTCCAGAGGTGTCGGGTTCGAGTTCCGCTCTGACCACTACCTGAATTTGTTTCACGGTAGTCCCGAGTTCAAATCCTCGGCCACGCCTGTAAATAGTCAACTGGTTTTTGAATTATTTGTTTCAGTTGTTTGCCCGGCCCAACTAGCCTTTGTGTTATAAACATTGTCGAGGGTAAATGAAGGTTATTTAGTCTTCTTGAGTGAGTGATAAAGAAATTTTCCGTAAATTGTATTTTTTACTTGCCTTTTTTTGCCAGAATGCGCGCTCCAGAAACAATACCATTGGTGATGGAACCGGAGTCCCGTTTCTACAGCGATCCAGTCCTGGTCCTAGATTTCCAGTCTCTGTACCCCTCCATGATCATTGCTTACAACTACTGTTTCTCCACCTGCCTGGGACGAGTTAGCTGTCTGTCAGAGTACGTCATAAGTGAAAAAAAGTATTGTGGCATAGCTGGCTTAACTGTTCTTCTTTTGCCTTCCAGTTTTTAAAATGTAAACGTGGTTTTTTCACATTTCCTTACAGGTATGGTGAATTCAAGTTCGGTGCAACTTCTCTGTGTGTTCCTCCAAGCCTTCTCAAGGTTAATTCTCTTTACTCCGTACTTGCCTCATTCTCCTGAAACCAATTCGTCTTCCAATTCTTTCGTTATCGTTGAAGCTTTTTTAAGAAACCAAGCGATATTGTGATGGTTTAGCGGGTTGATGGGCTTAGTGAATGACTGCTGAGTAGTCGGCTAAGCTTCTAACGTTGTTATCAGTTGCTGTTATTGAACAACACGTGTTTTCAATTTAGAAACTTGAAGGGGACATCCATGTCTGTCCAAACGGCGTCGCGTTTGTGAAATCCAACGTAAGGAAAGGCATTCTACCCAGGTAAAATTGTTCCATGAACACCACTTTACAAATAAATTGAGTTTACTGAATCTGACCAAGATATGAAACTTATTTCTAGAGGTCACAATACTCAACCTTGGACGCGAAATCTTTTTTCTTCTTTCGCCAGTATGTTGGACGACATTCTTCAAACGCGAATCATGGTGAAGGCGTCAATGAAGAGATGGAAAAGTGACAAAGTAAATAACAAAATTAAAAAGTAAATTACAATATTTAGATAGGAAGCCACACCAGCCTACCTGGTTTTCATGCGGATCCTCTGTCCTGGTCAAACTGGAATTCAGAATGTTGGTTTTTGTGGAGGGAGGAAAACCGGAGAAAAACCCTCGGAGCAAGGCAAGAATCAACAACAAACTCAACCCACTTATAGAAACATGTCCGAATTCGTGTTCACTTGATGGAAAAACTTTCCCTGGGGTAAAAGAGCGTTGATGGTAGAAGACGTTTAGATAGTAGGCCCCTCTTGCATTGGGCAATTCACAACGTAATTGATAGGAATAACAGCATTGTTTCTGTTGATGCTCGAAGTTAATCGACTGGGACAACGCAGTGCTTTCTCCTTACAGTATATTGTGTAGTTTCGTCAAACAATCTGAGTGATTGGCAATTTTGAAGCCATTCATTTTCTCGATTACGCGACGAGAACGTGTCCTGGAAGCGAGAGTATTAGAGAAGTTAGAAATAATTTTGGTTTATTTGTAGTCAACTATTCCTTCTTTGCGAGAAACGGGTTATTACCATGGTGAGTCGTGCTCTCTTTTCTTTCCCAGTCTCTCGGGCGAATGTTGGATGCTCGTCAACTGGGCTTGAAGCTGATCGCCAATGTGACGTTTGGGTACACGTCAGCACATTTTTCTGGCAGAATGCCTTGTGTGGAGGTGAGACAAGTAAAAATTGTCAAAGGAAATAGTCATATCTCTGCAGCTTGAGTAAAACAAAAAGTCAGGGTGGACGAGAGAGAGGGAAATAGGAGGGGGAAGGGAACTTCTTACGGTTCATATAAAAAGCTAGTTACAACCGCATTGGCCTACAAATATATCACTGCCACGAGCAGATGGTGCTAACTTGGTCATACCTTCATGTCAAAATCACTTTTTATATCTCACTCTTCAGATCGGTGATTCCATCGTGCGAAAGGCACGCGAGACCTTGGAACGAGCCATAGATCTTGTCAATAACACCCCGCGTTGGGGCGCGCGAGTCGTTTACGGTGATACTGACAGGTAATATAGATTAGAAGACACAACACCGACAAAACACGATTGCTAATGTCACTGAGGTTGGCGCTTTCAGAGGGTGTTTGCTTAAAACTTTAATGAAGACCACAAATCTCTCTCTCCCTAACTTGAGTCAGTCTTATACTGTCAAGCTTGTCCACTTTGTAATCTGTGTCCATATCCTGGCCATCATTGTCCTCATTTTCTAATGCCTTCTTGTCATTTTTCCAATGTTTTTCTATAAAATAAACCGATTTTCTGTAATTAAAGGCATATTCCTCAGCTACTTTAAATCGCATTGAAAATACGCGAGGGTGACCTTAAAGAAAATTATTCCGTCGAAAGCCATGTTACATAAACCAGAAATATACAGGGTCGACTACAAAACGGATTTTTGTGGTCAGAAAACTCTTGTGGCTCGACTACAAGAACTAATTAATACAATACAATACTTTTTAGTATTGGCATTTCCCGAGAGGTCTTTCGTTGGCAGTTGAAATGAGAATGAAAATGAAAAGAATGAAATAGTTAACAAAAGGTGCAATAAAATTTTAATAAAAATTACTGCGTAGTTAAGGATAAAATACTTTTAATCTAAGGTTACAACAGTGGAGCTTCCCGTATCGTGACCTTGTCGGTTCACCAGTGATAATCTTATGATGGATGTTGGATAGTCGGCGATAAATGGAATGATATGATCATGGATTAAAAAAATTAATCGCATCCCTTTAGTAGTATTGATCGATTGTATGAATGATGGATTATTCCTAGACAGATTATACGTTAGTTTTCTTTTGATTGCTGCACGCAAATCAGTTCGGTGACTCCTTCGTGTTTTCCTAAAATAAGAAGCGTAAAAGTGCTTGCCTGAATAGCTAAGTATAGTCGAATCTAAAAAGAGTAAACCTCTATAAGGCAAAATCCGATAGGAAATCGAGCAATTTCACTGAGTGTTTAGTGGACAAAAACCTTGTACCATGCAGAATAATATTAATTGTATTACAGTCTTTTTTTTGCATTTTCTTAAAGCTCAAGGAAATAAAACTCGAAAAAATAAATTTTAAAGCTCAGAGAAATTGTACAAACGCAGGTCAAATTTTATCATTACTTTCATTTCACCAGTACTTTCAAGTGTTTTATATGAACTTCAAAATGTGCTTTTGATGGAAGTGATTTCTTTCGAGAATATATTCAAAATAGTCACACAGAAGTTTGTAATGCAGTGTAAATAAACGTTGTATAAAGTTTTGGTCCATTTCTTACTCGAACTTCTGGTGGATTCCTTCGTAATACTCTTTAAATGATTGCTTGCAAATTATCTGCGCGAAAATCTAACTCTCCCCTTGATAAACCCATATCCCACACATATCTACTGGAAAAACTAAAGTATGGCGCCAAATATTCTGTTAAAAACCTGCGAAGTCAAGAAGCTCACGTGTAAATACGAATATTCACGAAACATGTATATGTACTGGATTACTTCAATGGAAAAGTAATCTTTCAACTGGCGTGTGTTAAATTTGTTGCTTTGGCTGTGTTAAAAAGAAAATGTAACACATTTCAAGTGACAATGAGTACATTCTGTAAAGTCTGAGATAACCAGAACATTCTTATGTACTTTGCATCACGCTATATCGCTTTTTGCGCAACAAAATAAAAATCACAAGCAAACGCTCGTATTCTCTCCCGTTTTATATTTACTTGCAAGAAAGGAAAGTGTTTGACACTAAGGAAAAAAACTTAACAAGAACTCAACAGCAAAGTGGGTTTGCGTGTGGCCTATATTCGCTTCCAAATTTCTGACGGCAATCTTGACGTTTTATCAGATTAAAGATCGATGTTGTTGTTGTTGTTGTTGCAATGATATTGTGGACGTAACGACCTGGTATTTAATGGTATCTTTCAGTTTGTTTGTGTTGATCAAGGGTGCGACCAAAGAACAGGCGTTCAACATTGGTAAAGACATTGTGGATACTGTTACGGCGATGAATCCGAAGCCAGTCAAGCTCAAGTTTGAAAAGGTGTGGCTTTTAATTCTGGAATTTATAACTTAAGACAGAGCCGTAAATTTAGTTGCCTCTTGACACAGAGCGGTATTCAATTCATTGACAAAAGCGAGGAGTGTTTCTTTGAATTGGTGTTAACTGAGCATTAAAATGGGTTTAAAACTGATGTTAGTGGTTGCTGTAACCAATCACACCGAAGCAGCTGTTTGCTCAACCAATCATGTGCCAGGGTTAATTTGGTTGTCGTCTCATTTCCCGCGCTTGCCATACCGTTGTATGCCGCCTCGTCTCCAGGCGCGGTTAATTAAGCCATTTCGTCGATGAAAGGCAGGAAACAGGGAGCGTAGGGCTTGATGGTTAAGCGGCAAAACGCGTAGACCAACATGCACCACGCTCCAATGAACGAGAGACGCCTGGGGATAAGACAGCGTTGTAAGGGTGTTTGTAGCTGTGTTTCCTTGCATCCATTTATGAGCGTTGACTGGCGTACAGTCGTCATGGGGATAACATCTAATTTATCCTTACACTTTCATTGCAACGTACGACAAATTAAGTTTACACTTTGCTTTCTCGTTTTGAATTATAGGACAAAATTTCCCCTATAAACCCTCAGTGTTCACCATTGCCAATTAAGTTATTGATTTGTGCTTTATTTTAAAGCGCAAAATCTTTATCAGAGTAATTTGTTTTTCAGGTTTATCTTCCATGTGTGTTGCAAACAAAGAAGCGTTATGTTGGATATATGTATGAGTCTCTAAATCAGAAGGAGCCTGTATTTGACGCTAAAGGGATCGAGACCGTGCGAAGAGATTCCTGCCCTGCAGTAGCAAAGGTTTGTACAAGTCGAGATAATCGAAAATATCTTCATTTGTTTAATTGCTCATCTCAGAATAGTGCCATACCACGGTAGAGAATAAATAGCCATTTTTGGTCGGAGTTGCCTCCTTCACACCCCCGTTCGGAGCGAGTGAGTTCTCGGTTTTCATTCGAAAGCGGCTAGGCAACGTCATGACGTCATGGTCACGTAGTGAAGCAAAGCCCTCAAGATTACATTAATGAATTGATTATTTGAATATTGAACCCGCTAATCGTTTCCAGAATGCAATAATGAATTGATTATTTGAATATTGAACTCGCTAGTGATTTCAAAAATTATTTTTTTAATTGATTTTTTTTAACATTAAACCCGTTAGCCGCATTCTTGGAACGACTTCCAGGTTCAATTTTCCAATAATCAGTTCATTATTGCATTCTTGAAACGACTAGCGGGTTCAATATTCAAATAATCCATTAATGTAATTTTGAGGGGTACGCTTCACTTGGTTTGACTGTAAGGAGTTCGTGCTTGTGAAACTTTCTAATGTAAACGTCTTCTCACGCGAGAAGTCTATCTAGTCGCAACCTCAGTATATATTGTCAGCCTCATCTTACCATTTCCTCTACTTAACCCTACTCTTCTCTGCTCATTTCTGATCTTCTTTACAACACTCTATCATAGAAACGTCTACTATACTCTGCTCGAGCCAACCATACCCTACCCTACTCCACCCCACCGGACCCTACACCCTTGCTACCCAACGCTACCCTACCCTACCCTTCTCTGTCGTGCTCTTCTTAACTTGCACCACAACTACATTCATGTTGTTTGTCTACTCACTCTTTCCAGGTACTTGAAAAGTCGCTGCGAGTTTTGTTCGAAACACGCGATCTGTCTTTGATTAAGAGGTTTGTCCAGCGACAGTGTACAAAATTGATGGAGGGACGCGCCAGTCTCCAGGACTTCACGTTCGCAAAAGAATACCGCGGAATGAAGAACTACAAACCAGGGGCATGTGTACCAGCTCTGGAGCTGACGAGGTGAGGAGACTGGAGACAGTGTTATCTTGGCAGTCGGCTATTTTCGATACATTAAATTTTAACTAACGCTGAGGCTTGGGAAAAGAAAACTAAAGAAATTGATTATTCTTCCCTCATCCTCGATGTGATTTCTTTTGTTTTACTCCCCCAAGCCTCGGCACCAAGTTAGAATTTTAATATATCGAAAATGGCTAATTTGTCATTTGTGCATAGCAGTGTTCCTCGTTTACATGTCTTCAGCCCAACCGTTTTCGTGCCCTCAATCCAAATTCCTTGTTTTCAAGTGAGGCGCCACGCACCTCTCAGAAGACTTGGGATTGACTGAGAAAACAATAGAACAAACAACAGAAACAACTAACCTAGCCCTTAATACATGAGAGGTGCGTGAAACAGCGAGCCAATGAAATAACAGGTTCTGAAGAGTCGCGTGTCTTGTGCTCCTTTCCATGGGTTTTTACCCAAATGCCTATTTTTGGATGTGTTAGCTTGAATGCTTCATCCACTAATTGTCTGAGGGATTGTGAATTACATGTACTTCGTTCAAGATGCTCACTGAGTCTTTTCTTGATTGTCGATTTTTTATAGGCGCATGCTCAGAGAGGACCGCAGATCAGAGCCTAGAGTGGGAGAAAGAGTCCCGTATGTAGTGGTGTACGGTAGTCCTGGTTTGCCTTTGATTCAGCTCGTGAGACGGTCAGTAAATCATCTCGCTTATTTCATTTGCTCTGATTACTATCTTTCGTCCTTTGGCTGATAAGCAATTGCAAAATGGAACGACCTGTTTGTTTTAATCAAAGCAACGCAATGAAATGCCCCTTAAATGCTCCTTACCATTTCACATTCGCTTCCTACCACGACATCCGAACAATTCTACTGCAGCAGTAAGAGTAAGGACAAACTATTTAATGGTAAACGCAATATTGGCGAACAAATAGTCTACATTGCTTCTCACAAAGATTAAAAAGAACATGAAAATAAGAGTAGGTGGCCTGAAAAATGGAAAAAGAGGGGAAAGGAAGGAAATGTTTTGCTAAAATGGAATGGCGAATTTCAGTCTGACCAGCGAAGAAAAGGTAAACTATTTTCCTTGAAATTTACCAATCATAGTTTTCCATTCAAATTGATTTTCAACAAGAATGTTCTGACATTTTGGCTTGGTGGAAAACTTGGTGAACAAGTTCGAAACAGTTGGATTCTTTTCATTTTGGACAATTCGAGGTATCCCGTCTTGCGAAAAAACATCGGTTGAGCATGTGCTTTTCGTTGAAACCCTTGCCAAGCCGTTCTCGTGCCCAGAGGCCGCGCTCCTTTTGGTCAGCATCAAGAATCGCTACCTCTGTGCTGTTCCAACACCGCGATACACGGACTTCCCGTCAAATCTGACAAATCTGATTGGCTGAGAATGCGAAATGAATTCTCTGCGCGTGCTCAGAAGATCGGGTCCGGCCAGAGATCGTGATTCTTGGTGCTGACCAAAAGGAGCGCGGCCTCTGGAGACGAGAATGTTGCTTAGTAACCTGACTTATTGTAATGAAATGCTGACAGAATATTGACATGTGTCAAGGTTTTCATCACAAGCTCATTCTCGTCCCCAGAGCCGCCTGTCCCTCCTAGCCAGCGGAAGTTGGAACGAGGATAGGGTTGTCTCGCGCCGAGGCCCCGCCGGCTAAGAAGGGCACGTGTATCTGGGGACGAGAATGTCACAAATTCTGATCTAAAATTACCTCATTTCTCCCCAGACCCCATGAAGTGCTTCAGGATCCCAGCCTTCGACTGAACGCATCTTATTACATCACTAAACAGATCTTACCACCGCTCAATCGTGTCTTCTCTCTCATTGGCTTGGACGTGTTCACATGGTAAGGTAACATGACATAAACATTTCATATTCAAAACAATCATTGTAAAGCAGCGTGGATCCCATAAAAATGTTTAAAACTATGAAAACGAATTCCCAACTCATTTAACGTGATCCAGTTAGGCAAACGGTTGTGAGAAACTGAAAAAACACGAGATAGGTTTGGCAACAAATGTTGCATTTACAAATCTCCTCAATGCACCTTCACGCACAACTAAATAACCGACTTTATGTCATTCTACTGTTATAGTTTTAGTTGTTTACGTACAGCGCGGGTGATGCGGGTTTTATTTGACACTCGCTAGGTACGCAGAGCTCCCGCGTGTTGTGCGCGTAGCACAGATGTCCACGGACCCAGGAGAGAGAAAAAAGGTTTGTTCCTTATGCCAAAATAAATGCGAATTTGTTTCTTTTACTTTAGTTTTTGCTCCTTTGGTCACAAATTTTCATCCTGTTCCCTTAAACTGAAATCCATAAGCGGAATATCTTTCCATGCCTAAGTTGTCGTATCATCCCATTAATTAAATGCTAGAGCGTTGAGGAAGTAGTGGGCGACTCTAAGATATGAGCAGTCCTGGAAAGAGACTTGACGTGAGACTAGATTCGTCTTGTTATCTTTCTTACCTCTTGTGTTTGACACTCTTTTGTCCTTTCAGGGCACTATTTCCCAGTACTTCTCTACCATGACGTGCCCAGTTTGTCAAGAGCTTACTCCAGCAGATTTGTGCACCAGCTGTCGGGCCAGACCCCAGCTGTCGACTGTTTCTCTCGCTAGCCGCATGCGCAAATGGGAAAGAACTCACCAACATTTAGCAGAGGTAGGAGTTGAGTGGCCCTATGGTCATGCTATGACCTTGATCACGGGACCTGATTTTGTGACATCATGATTCCGTGTAACAATCTCTTTGTACCTCTACAGATATGTTACAGCTGTTGTGGGTCACGTGATACCAGGTTAGGTTGCGTGTCGTTGGACTGCCCGGTGTTTTACAAACTCGTGCTGTGCACGCGTGACCTGAAGTCATCCCAACATTTCAGAAGGATCCTGGAAAGCTTGTAGCAACAATTTTGACGGCATGACGATTATGATGATGATGACGATGGTGACAACAAAGACTATATTTCAGACGACATAATAACGACTATGATGAAATGATAGTGATAATGACGATGATAATAAAACAAATAACGACTGTAACGGTTACTGATAAAGTTTACCTTAAATCAAGGTTATTTTAAGTTCATGCCGTATTGAACAAATCCAGACAAATGTTTGTATCTCAAAAGAAAAAGAACCTAAGATAAGTATCCTTACAAGGAGAGTTTTCTTATACGCGAAAACAAAGATGATGGGCCGAAAGAGCTTTAAGTTTATTGAAAAAGATCTATAAAGCATAAGAATGTTGGAAGTTATTTATATCACAGAGAAATAAATATTCGTACTTTACGACTGTTGCTAATTGAGCTACACAACAGATCATAAATGATGCAGAAGTAAAGAACACTGATCGCGTTATAGTTGTTGTTGCGAGTTATGTGTGTTTGGCTTAGTCTTTCCCTCAGCGGGGGAAGGGGGGGGGGGTTAGACTCCCATATTTAAAGGACGGGGATGTTCGTCGTACCTTTTAGGGGTTAAAAACGCGGTTTTGGTCTCTCTAAGGGTGTTCAGTATTGAGCCGAAAAAAGTTCGTGTTAGTTAATGTGTTGTTTTAGAATTGGTACCTCTTAGGATTGAAAAAACCTTCAAGGCACGCCCACAAAATAGGATCTTGGTACCTCTTAGGGTTTTTTTAATCAAAATTTCCGACGAGCACCCCCGTCCTTTTTATATGGGATTCCCCCCGGGTCTTTCCTCGGCCGTTTCTTAAGTCCACTCTTTTGCATTCGTCCTCGATGAATCCCTAGGGTTTTGTATTTAATTTTGTTTGCGCCCTCGACGAGAAAAATAGATTTGAAGGTCTCCGAACAGACGAGATTGCCTCACGTTCGGTGATCTTGCGCAACGCAAAAGGCGGTTCATATTGGGATTTGTACATGTAGGGCTGTTCTGTTGCTGTTCCTCCTATAGCCGTTGCGACGTGAGAAATCTGTGAAATAAAGTTGCTGGGAGGAGGTTCCTTCTCAAAAGGGAGAAATATACCGAAGTGGTGATAACAAACCTCAAAGAAAGGAAGACGGAGAAGAATAAAGAAAGCTGAAAGTGATTACGGAATGAAAAGGAAGCGAACAGGATGATTCGTTCTGCACCCACGCTATTTTCACGAACAGCGCGCGAGAGGTAAAAATCTGGATGTCGCAAGGACTGGGTAGCATTTTCCTAAGCCACTTCCGACATCGCGTGGACGCGGTTCCTCTTGGGAAGGGGACATACCAAGAAACTAGGAAGTGATTAAGGCTAGGTTTACACTAGAGGAAATCGTTCCGGATTCGTGGCCATCGAATCCGAATATTTTAGTACCAGATTGATTTTGCCATTTACGCACAAGTGGACGAGCCAAATGGATATTTTCTGGAGCTGCACATTACAAGTTAAGTGATTAAAAAAAAAGTTTCAAAGGTCACAACCTGTCTCCAGTCCTCACTAATTTTCTGTATGGAGTTTTGAAATTGCAAGGGATGTTTATTGCTGTATAGCTGTAGCATTTGGGCTTTACTCAATTACTTTACCTTATTTGGAGTTCATGTTTTATGGTTGGGGAATATTGCAATCGTACTGTACGAGTTGTCATCATTATCATTGTCATCCTTATCATCATTGTCACCCTTATCATGAAAAACAACATAGTGTTGGAATACAAACAGTGCCAAATGTTCAACTACATTTGTGCAGGGAGTCACACTGTACATGTAGTTACAATTTGCCCAAAAGGAAAACATCAAAGATTGGTTTTCTTTGCACCTTGCGACTACTTGCCCATGAACTGAATTGTTTTTCTGCAGAGCCTGGGTGAAGGTGGGCTACTCTACAAAGTTTTTATACAGGGAGGCTGCACCTCAAGGTACAACCCTTACCCTTTCATATACCATTTTTGACAGAAAAGGCACACCTTTCGTTTTTACTCATTATTAAAAAAAGGTACCCTTTACACATACCTTCCTAAATTTCATATTACCTGAAAACATCAAATGTTGTAAACCAGAAAAACAATTGTTTTATTTTCAGTTCGTGTTCACGTTGAACTTAAAAGGCAGATTTTCCTACCCTTTCATGAACATCAACTTGTGAAATCCCCATCCGTTATAAGGAGTGCCATCTACCCCCACCACCCCCAGGCTGCAGAGTAAGCTTTGAAGAGTTGTGCCCAGTATCTAATTTATCCTCATATCAACACATAAATTAACTGAAACCAAAGCAAGATTAAGGTAAAATTAATATTGCAAACAAATTTTCCTAAATAGTATAAGTTTCAGTTTATATTTTACTTCATGCTGAAACGTTACTCAATGCAAGTTATATGTGCTGAAACTTAACTCTGTACTGCACAACCATGCAAGATATTCACTCTTAGCTTGTATTAATTTTATATTAATTAAAACAAAAATTACTTCTAATCAAACATGGACTTTTTTCTTTTGAGAGAATGTTAGAAAATATTGGTCAGACAATAAATAATAAAATATTTATTCAAAAGAGGGTTGTCAAAATCCTTAAGGGGTTACATATAAATAATGCATGCGTTCTGATTGGTCAAAACCCATGTTTTATCAGAGTATAAAACATAAAAGTATAAAAGCGTGTTTTATTGTCTTTTGCCACATTATCTCTAGTAAACATTTTTGTTAGGGATGGCAAAAAACATTTTCTTTAAAAAAAAAAATTGTGATGGAGTTCTCTGCAAAGCAGCAGAGAGTTTTATAGACAAGCCCGGGGGGGGGGGTACTTTGGGGATTTCTGGGGTGGGGATGTGCCACTGGGACCCTGGAACCCTTAACCTATACCAGAGCTAGTTTAGCTGAATTTTACTAACCTATACTAGAGTAAACTCCCCAAATCCCCCCATCTATCGACACTGTTGAGGCTGATTTGCGTAAATTTAAACTTGCCGATTTGATTTTTTTATATTTTT
>Ga0126338_10000605_pt1 | contig 20223 bp, 15 predicted proteins | sample OrbCmetagenome_2_FD_92529 | JGI IMG/M metagenome (GOLD analysis project Ga0126338, IMG submission 92529) | Coral microbial communities from Petempiche,Puerto Morelos, Mexico - Orbicella C C metagenome | ecosystem: Host-associated > Invertebrates > Cnidaria > Coral | place: Petempiche,Puerto... | reverse complement strand
TTCGCTCGTATCTACAGTAAGTGGTGGTGTTAAAGTGGTGGTGGAGGGGGATAGAGGGACGGGTGGGGGGGGGGGGTGGGAGGGGGTCAGCTCAATAAAGTGGAAGTGGTCACTGTACGAAACTTCAAGCCCAATCCAAAGTTCGGTGATTTCCGTACTACCTGTGCTCTGTCCTTTACGTCGTTGATTGTGATTTCTCTGGGGATTGTATCAAGCTCTTTTTGATACAGAATGAAGCCATATCCCTGTCCACCATTGTTGTTAATAGGTAGCTGTTCCATGGGCATCACATTCTCTGTCTCCACTGGCGTCTTGAAAAGAACAAACAAACAAACAAACAAACTTACAACAACTATTCCGAAACTGTTTCCAAAGTTATCCTGTTAACGTATACTTTGGAAAACAAGAACAAGAACAAGAACAGGAGCAGGAGCAGGAGCAGGAACAGCAGCAGGAGTAGGAGTAGGAGCAGGAGCAGGAGCAGGAGCAGAGGTAGGGACAGGGGCAGGAGCAGGGGGAGGGGCAGAAGCAGGAGCAGGGGCAGGGGTAGGGGGAGGGGCAGGGGCAGCAGTAGGGGCAGGAGCAGGGGCAGGAGCAGGAGCAGGAGCAGGAGAAGGAGCTATGTGTTTACCACTAGTAGTGAGGAATATTAGTTTCCAACTTGTAACAAGCTTTCCATTACAAGACATCATTATGGGTTATTGACCAAGTGTGAGGTCAAGATGGCTAGATATTGGCCTTGTTCTTTTTTTGCATGTTTATGGACCAAAACAGAGTCGAGGTCCATAAACTCGCAAAAAAAGAACAAGGACAATATCCAGCCATCTCTACCTCACACTTAGTCAATAAAGGATTTATTACATGGCTTTGGGGAAATTTTTCTTGCAGGACGAGGCGGGTAGTCCCGAGCAGGCAAGATAGCTCCATCTTGCCCGCCCAGGTAGCCAATCACAGTGCAGGATTTGATTCATCTTGCCCGCTCATGGAGCTAGCCATATAATAATATACCTTAATACTTACAAAGAAATGCAACATTTCTCCAAGCTGTAAAACATGCTGCATCTCAACATCCTCTGCAAAACAAAATATTTGATTCTAATATATATTGTAATACTATGCCCAATAAATTTATACCGTTTGAATTCCGAAAGTAATGGCTTCAGTTACTTTCAGATTTAGCTGGCAAAAGGGGCTGCTACTTTCAGATAGCTGTCACTTTTGGGTAGCCATTTCTTTTGGATGGTTAAAAACCGTTTGTTCAGTAATTCACAGTTGTTTCAAACAAAGTACCCACATTATAAACAAAGCAGGCTGTATATAAACAAACAAGGCACTACATGTTGGTACTGTAGGGCGAAAGTATAAACTACAGTTGAATCTCTATTAAGCGGCCCCCTATTAAGTGGCCAACCTTTATTTGGTGGCCAGCAGCCAAAGTCCCAGAAAAATTGTCAGCTATACTTGTACACTGTAATAAAAACCTCTATTCAACAGCCACCTCTATTAAGCTCCCAACGCCAGCTTCTTCCCGTCCCAAGGGTGATTTTGCTTTGTTTTATACCTCTATTAAACGGCCAGGAAGATTTGAAGTTGGATGCTTTTATCCAGATGAAGGTAAGAGAATGACAATGTGGAAATGTAACTGTTTCATTGGCTTTTGTTAACGTTATGGACCGTATTATAAACATCATTGTTCTACTTTTTCTCCACTAGCATTTGTTTGTTTTTATGTTTGATAAATTGAAAACTAGACTATGCCCAACGTTGTTTTCGGGTGAACCACTATCAAACAGCCACTTCTATTACTGGTAAGTGGCCAGTCGTCTCATCCCCGAGAGTGGCTGCTTAATATAGGTTTGACTGTAATTACATAATTTGTACAGTATTATTTGACTTTGCTGCCAGATAATTACAGCTTATAAATCATAGTTTCAAGAAACAGTCAGTCAAGTCAGGAGCACAAAAGTTCGAAATAAAATCACAAATAACTCTTCCAAATTGTTCAGTGCTGCAGGCAGGCTGTTCCATCTGCATTGCGATTGAGATAAAAGAGTTTCTCTTTTAGTGACTTCTTCAAAGGGCCGCTACTTTCATGTGGGCCATTACTTTTGGGGTTCAATAGGAAGATAAAAAATTAGGGTTACTTTCGGGAAGCTGTTATTTTTGGGGAGCCGTTACTTTTGGAATTCTATGGTAAATTAATTAATTGGTGTATGGACTAAATTTGTCTAGGAAGGGTAGCACACATTCAACTCTCAGAACTCAGATTAACTTGGAATTTGGAATTTTTTTGGAGGAAGAAAACCTGAGAACCTAGTGAGATACCGTCAGTAAAAGGACAAGAACCAATGGCAAACTCAACTTACATATGATAATGGATTGTGATTCAAGTTAACATGGCCATTGTGCACCTTTATAACCATTATAAATTCACGCATTATTTTATGCAAATGGTTCCTACCCTCACTGCATCAGTAAAGCTTCATGTTAATATTATCAATGTCCCTACCATATGTTGTCCTCTTGTGGTGCTCATTAAATGAAACTGAAAAACAAATAGTTTGAGAAATATTGTCAATGCACAGCTTTTATTTTTCATTTACAATCGTTTAGCATTTTATGGGCAATTAATGGCTGGACAGTGTTTGCCGATATTCCAATTATTGAATGAGGTCCATTCCACAATAACATCATGTCAGGTACATGTTTAATCACCTTCTTTGTCAACATCTGGATTGTATTTTTCAATAACTTCTTTCAATGCGTGGAACTTCTCAGTGATGTCACCAGCTTCTGACAATGGAGCATCGTAATCTACATAATTTAATAATTACAGGAAAACTTTTGATCAGTGGATTAATTTTAAAACACTATCAGGTTAATGCAGCTGTTAATGTTATGTTAAAAATCTATATTTGATTCTTAATCAAGATTTACACTATATACTGTATACCTCATATATTAAACCTTAGTTTCAAGGAATGTTTGGGATAATTGCATAAAAACTTCAACAGCAAAAAAGTTGCTACTTAAGAAGAGAAAAGTTGCTTGACATTATTTTAAGCTCAGGGCAAGAATGATGATTAGTTACTCATTGTAATACCTGAGGAAGTGTCAGTATTGTTTCCTAGCTTTCTGTTTCATTAAGTCAACAAAAAAATGGCTGGTGAAGTGAAATGATACTGAAAAACATTATGCAGTTGTTCACATACCATAAGAAGTGACTGTTGGCTGGTACTTAGACTCATGTGCGATAGCATTGCCACCATTCATGAAGCCAAAATTTGTTCCTCCTTCAAAATGATAAAACAAATATTAGTATCTGTAATGATCATAATTTCTTCATTATAACTTTCTGGCACATTTTATAATTACACAGTCCAAAATTCTTCATTTTAAGTCTTATAGGCCTGTATGGCAAGGACGATGTTAAAAAAACAGGTCAGGAATACAATCATAAATTATTACAATGTAATAGTAGCAATTAATTAAGACCGCTGTAAACATGCACTGTGAGAGTGTAACATGATGAACATTGCGAAAAGATGCTCGAATTTTCGGGCAAATTTTCTTCGAAAGTTCGCGGAGACAAAGAAAGAAATTCGCGCATTTCGCTCTCATTACTTTTGTACAATACTGCAGTTCACCCTTTCCTGCAAAATTGTAAGCACAAGACCACACACTACAGTTGAACGCCTATTAAGTGGCCATCCTCAGAGAAATGGAAGGTGGCCGCTTAACACTGGGGTTGGCCACTTACATGTAATAGGCGTTGGTGTACTTTGAATATTTTGTTGACATGGTTGGTTGCTTGCATGGTGAACATAGAAGTTCCTCATCAAGACAATCATAGCAAAAAGTCTGTTTGAATGTTTTTATAAATTGTCACTTCCTATATCAGACTCTTAATTGTCATCGTCTTTTCCAAAACAAACCCAAACTATGTCTATAAAATTTGGAATTCTCATCAGGACAACCAACAGGTGGCCATGGCTGCTTAATAGAAGTGACTGGTTAACAAAGGTTCTATTTACTGTATTTTACTGACTATACCTTTGGGACTTTGTAAACAAGCCCATTAATAAGGGGTAGCCCACTCAATAGGTGGCCTCTTAAAGGAGGTTCAACCATATAATTTTTAATATATCATACTAGTTTAGCCTGTTCTGATAGGTTCATCAAACTGAAAAATGTCAAACAGTCAGCTTGAACAGAAGAAAGTGAGAAGATCTGAGATCACGCCACTAAATCAGGCTACTGGTGTCCAACCTACCATGAAACATGTAGAAGTTAATAGAGGCTCCGGCTCTCAGTATGTTTGATACTCTTTCTTTCACTTTCTTCACCTCCATCTTGTGATGCTGTTCACCCCAATGATCAAACCATCCTGGCCAAAATTCTGCCACCATTAGTGGCTTATCAGGCTATAGAACAAAACAAATCATTGTTCATTCTTAATATGTACTTCTTGTGCTATCACCCCTCCTGTAGGCCACCATCTAAAATGTCACTCCTTTGTGGTTGTTTAACTAGTATTCACAGTGGTTCTGTACTCAAATTGTTAATATTACTATAAATTATTAATTAAAATAAATTAATAAATACCAGTACTCTCAATTTGGACTTTGAAACTTGGCTTCACTAGCATTAAATAGAGATTGATTTGAATTCACTATTTCTGAAAAATGTTGTCACCTACATGATGATTACAGCATAACTGTTATATTTACCTGTAGCTGCTTGAGCCTCTTAAGATAAATGGTCTCATTGTTCTGGAAATTGGCAGTCTTCAACACTATCAAGAAATAAATAAAAAGAGAAAAAAGTCCAAACAAAACCTAATCACATGTAACAGGTATTCTTTCATAGTTAATGGAAAAATGCATCATGTACTCTTGGCAAAATTGTGGAGGCTAGCTATTTGTTGCCAAACAAATTGGATTATTTGCTCTTAATTTCAATGAGTTGATCATCTATACAGGCAACTGAGCCTTTACAGTCTATAGAAACTGTGAGTGTTCTTCTTTTAGTGCTACCAGGAATTTAATTAACATTTGTTAATTAAAATGATGCCATTTTGTAGAAAGCCTACAGCCACTGCACACTAATGGCCAAACTAGTTCACAATAGTTCAGCCAATCAGACTGCAGCAGTTGCCATTCTTAAGTGTACAAGTAGAGATTTACTAAACATAATTAGAGGATACCTTTTGCAAGCTGAAATTAATTCGCAACTCTTTTCAGGATAAGGTAAAAAGACATTTGATGGTTCATGTTTTCCTTCTCACCTCCTGGTAACTCAGGATAGTGTGATGACTCCATTTGTTTTATGCCATCTGATGTAAACAACAGCTCTGAGATGCCTTCATTTGTCATAAGCTGAAATGTTTCCACATTGTAAGTTAATTAACTACACTTACTGAAAGAAAAAAAAAAACAGTCAAATCTCTATTAAGTGGCCACAAATTAAGTGGCCACCCCTTATTTCTACTTCCCCTGGATGGGATGCTAGTCCATTGCAGGGTTATACCCCCACCTTTTAGTTTGCCGGTACCCATTTATAAACCTGGGTGAAGAGAGGCACTGTGAAAGTAAATGTCTTGCACGAGAACACAACACAATGTCCCCGGCTAGGGCTCGAATCTGGACCAACCAATCTGGGGACAAGCACACTAACAAAGCTTCCACGTTTGAAAAATAGAGCTCTCTAAATAAGGTGGAAGAATTCATTCTAAATAGGCCTCTTTAGCATCATTTCCATCCAATATCATTCTTTCATCTGAGTCTATCTGGGGCAGAAAATTAAAGAAAATCTCCAAGAAGACCTCCCCAAAAAGCAATAACTGGGATTAGTCAGTGACAAATTAACTTTATGCAAATTGCTTTCTTAAAGTCACATTATTTATAGCTAAAATTGCTCACTGTTTTGAGATAAGCCATGTATTCTTTGCTGAGATCATGTTCTCCATAGCTTCCATATTCATTTTCTACTTGAAATGCTATTATTGGACCACCAAGAGAGTACTGAAAAACAAGCAAACAAAACCACACAACAGTGACACTCCAGAATAACACAAGCTGTGTCACTTAAAGAAAGGGTTGTTATGCATGTTCAGAGGTATAGCTTGTATGCTTCAGATGAAATGTTCTAATTACGGAACATTAGCATGGTTGTTTCCCAATAGGATTGCCCTAACCATGAAGGTTACATAATGACTGATTTCCTACTAATAACAAAATAATTTAAGGCAAAATATTTTCTACCACTAAAACAAAGCAAAAATTACCTGTAAAGGAACAAGTATTGGGAGAAGTTTCTTGAAATATTTCTCAACGGCATGAATGTATCCAGGATACATAGACCTAAGCTTCATTTTGGGATCACGTAAGAGCCAGCTATATTTAGGAGAACAGAGTAAACAAAATATTTGAACAAAAAGCTGAAAACAAAGTTTCCCCATTCTCTTGTGGCTTAAAACTAGTCAATATCCTCTAAGCAATATTATAACAAACAAATAGAAATTAAATAAATATATTTTTTTCTTTTTCTGTTATGGAAGTAAATTCCCGTAAGTAATATTATGTCCTCATTGTTTAGCAATATTCCTTACCTTGGCAGTCCCCCAAGGTCCCACTCTGCACAAATGTACGGTCCAGGACGAACGATCACATATAAACCAACTGATTGGGCAATCTTAATAAATTTACTGCAAAACAGTTTAAACATAGAATGAGACAGAAGACAAAAACTGCAATACTGGCCAACATAAAGGTGCCTGAGTTTTTGCTTGCATATTTTTCTTATTTTTGTAGGGTTTCTATTTTCCAAATTTTTAAGAACCTTGCAACTTGCACCGATCAGCACTGTGTACCAACCTGTCAGTAATGACCCTTATAAGACTGAGAAAATTACTTCATTGTGATTGGCTGAGAGCAGGCCAATTTATTGTTACTGCAGTAAAAATTAGTAACGGCATGTTCATAATTTTCTCAGTCTAAAGGCTCATGGATTTGAAAGGGTATTAAAATATCATGAGTGGTGTAAAGCCTTAATAATTAAATTACACACACATTAATAACTGAACTAACATTATCATTTACAGAAACTGATGCAATGACCTCCCCCCTACCCACCCACCCCCCCCCCATATGAAAAGGTCAGTGATCCTTGTCAGAAAATTTAAGGTCATTCCCCAGTATTGCATTGCGCATCCCTACTGCACATAATTTCACGTGTGATTAGCCCGCGCATTAAAAAATGGCGGCTTTTTATTTGCGGCTGGACCTTGCCATAGAGATAAATCGTCATTTTCTCAAAAACGAGTACGGTGACCTATCATTTTTTTCTGTTGTGTTCAATTGAGTAATAAATTTCTTTATGTGAAATAAATATGGGCCAATTCTCAGTGTTGAGCAAGAAACAATCGTCGGAAACGTGATTTTAGCAAGCAATCGTGACTATAATCCTGGTGCTATTGTAAGGATTTATATGGTATAAACAAGGTGCTGTTGCTCCTAAATGAACATGGGGACCCCTAGTTTTTATTTCCAAATTTAAGTTCCTACAATATAAACGGCCAATAGGCAAAGTTTGACAGTGGAATGACCTTAAACTAAACTCCTAAGGGAGACCAATCTGGGCATGAGCCTAGCCGCTGTTCAGGAAAGGAGCCCGTGCTAGTAGACCAGACTCAAGAGATTGGCAGAAATTGAGCCCAAAAACGGAAATAACAACATTTCTCTTATCTCTCTCTTATCAACATTTCTCTTAAGGGTAAAAATAGTGGCCTTTTGTCATCAACCCCCTACGTGAGACCAGAATCCTTGACTTATACCCCTAAGTGAGACGTCACGAGCTCACATGGGAGTTCCCCCAACCACGGGCCTGATACAAAATTTTAATATGGCATAGACTCACACTATATCTAAGATTCCTTCAAAGTTGAACTGTCCTTTAATTTCTTCATGAAGATTCCAGGGAACGTAACTGTGGAGAAATGTTTGTTGATTGAGTATGCATAATTAACGCATTTAAGTACACTCGACGTTTGTTTTATTCAATGTTGTATGTTATATAAGGCGAAATCGCGAGTTTAATTCGAATTACTCAATTAAATTTAACTACCTTACAATAAAAACTTACGTTTCTACGGTATTCAATCCCATAGCTTTAAGTTTCAGTAGCCGATCTCTCCAATATTCCGGCACAACTCTAAAGTAGTGTATTGATCCACTGAAAATTCGAAGAGGCTTTGTTTTAAGCATGAATTGCCCCTTGGTTACTGTTAAAGCACTCATTTCTAGGGGCACTCTTTTGTAATGTTGAATCGCCATCCATAGAATAAGACATACTGAAAGTCCGACAAGTATCAGCAAAGGCTTCTTGCGAAAATAAATGGTTTGCATCATTGTTCCACGTAGTTGATAAACAAAAGCATTGACGATCGGGTTATTAAAAAGGCTGCACCTGAAGACAACGATAATTTAACTTATTGCACAACTTGAACACATTGCGAAGACACGCAACTGGTGTTAGTGTAAGAAGAACATGCATTCAAAACAGCTCCTAAAATTTCTTCCTTCCTCCCTTAGATTATGGACCGCAAGGTGTAACGGTGTGGGTCTCGCACAGGTAGGCAAAGCTTCGAGTCAGTCAGGCCGTGAGTCAGCGGTATAATGACTAAAGTAATCTACGTAGCTCCCAGCAGCGCAGGGTCCGCGGAAATTCCGTCAACTATATTGATTTCACATGCAACATTGTCAAACCAACTCGTTCAGTTTTTTTTTATAATACCATAGTACTCTGAATTTTGGGTTACTCAAAACTATAACAAAATTCGCGAACGTGATTGGCTATCAGCAGCCCGATTTGAGCATTAATTGGACAGTGTACTCGTCATGCTTGTAATTGGACAGAACGCGTCATTTTGCTCGCGCTGTTGCGTACGGTAGCCCAGAAGGGTCACCTACCATTTTTATTTTTTTAATGTTTGTTTTAATTTGTGTTTTCATTTTCGTTTTTTGTTTTTTGTTTTAAATTTTTGTTTTCGTTTTTGTTTTGTTAATTTTTGTTTTTGTTTTTAATTTTTGTTTGCGTTTTTATTTCTTTTGTTCGGACCAGAAAAAAAAATGACAATGAAAAACAAAAACAAAACAGAAACAAAAATTTAAGAAACAAAAACGGAAACAAAAATTAAAAACAAAAACAAACACAAAAATTAACAAAACAAAAACGAAAACAAAAATCAAAAGACAAAAAACAAAAACGGAAACAAAAATTAAAAAAACAAAAAACGAAAATTAAAACAAAAATTAAAACAAACATTAAAACAAACATTAAAAAAATAAAAATGGTAGGTGACCCTTCTGGGCTGCCGTAGCTGCGGTGTTCTTTGTTGAGTAAACTGCTGTGTTTTTCGGCATTCATATATAACGACGTTTAATCGTTCAGCGCTCAATCGATGGTTTGTTCGTTTCTCGAATTTTGATTAATCAATAGTTTTGATTAATTGGTGACAGGGCTTCGCGTCGTCCAATTCAATCTGTAATCATACTCGTGATTAACAAATCGGACTCCCGCTTCGCGGTCGTCCGATTTTGTTAATCACTCGTATTATTACAGACCGAATTGGACTCCACTCAGTCCTATTACCATTATTAATTAGCTGTAGAGACCAAACCTTACCGGGCCCCTACACAGTATGTTACTCGACGGATGTCGAGAGAGGAAGCCGGATAACTGGCGGCTAAAAAATTACCCATGGTCTTGAAAAAACAAGAACAACAAACACAATCCGTGCCTAAGCTTTTCTCATATCTGCAGAATATTTTTCTGAGGCGGCAGTCAAAGCCGAGCTGTTCTTTCGATTCAAATGATACGGACAATGAGCTTTCTCTTCGTAGCTAACAAAAATATGGACAATGTTAAAGGTGCTTTGGCCTCTTCTAATAGTTAACTTAACCCTTTGACGCGCAAGTAGCCATATACGGCCACTTAATGGTCGTGCTCTTTGTACCACTTGTGACGTCATCATTTTAAACGTCATCAGATATTATTGATAAGCAGATGGTAGTACTTGGCTAGGCCTTACCTTACAATGGTCAGGTTTAGATATCGACGACATTCCGACGTCGCAAATGGAAAATCAACGTTATCAGTTTTGGTGCCTGAAAAACGATGGTAAAATGGTCCACTATGCCTATGATTGATCAAGGTCTATTTCTAAGCTTCGCCCATAATTAACATGCAACTTTTCACGGCAGCCAGAAAGAACATGCAACACAAAAGGTAGCCAGAGAAAAAGGACCGAGAAAATTTTAGCTTATGCGCATGCCCAGAACTGAAATATTGCTTAATTTTGTACCTAATTCTCGAAAAATCTCTCCTTTTGGGGAAAAAAAACTTTCTGGGCAAAACTTAGGCTTATTTAGCGTCATGGCAGCCAAAAAATCTGACTAAACGGTTAAAAACGGTATTTTTTGGCGAAAGTTTGGTATTCAAAGGGTTAAGAATTCCGTGTTTACTGATTTCACAAGGAACAGATAATAGAATAGTTCAGAATATTAACACAACTATTATCTTACCTGGTGACACGCGACGAACCAAGGGCGAGTTGCCAGACGGCGGTGTGATCTATTTCTGGCGCCAAATTAGAAGCTTGGAGACTCAAAATGTTTTAATTAATATTTTTCACTTTCTACAATCTGATATCATAATGGTCTTTGGAACTGTAAATTTCGTGAATATCTCCAGTGAGAAAAGTTGCCCAATTTCAATGACTTTCCACATACATTAATGTCTGATTGATCGATTCAAATTTCAGGCCCAGCAGCCGTATGCAAGGTAAGAATCAAGTACCTTATGATCCCTTAGTTATGACTGACTCTATGAAGACAACCGATTTTCTGATTTTGCTGGGAAAAATATATCTGCCAATTATCACGGCTGTCGGTAGAAAGCTTCGATCTCACGCCAACTCACACCTAGCTAAAAGATTTGAGCTATTACAGCTTAAACTTATCCATTCCAAGCAACGTAATATGCCAATTGAACCAATGGAAGAAAATGACTGTGCACTTCTCACGATTCTTTGATATTTAATGCAATTGAGTTTCAGCAATATTATGCAAAAGCCTAACTTTCTAACCCTGAATTAGAAATAGTTTTTGTTGACATCTTTAAGACTACACTATAGTAAATATATTGAGCGTGAAAAAAATCAGATTGTGTACAAAACCTCGATGACCATTCATGTCTTTACATCTCTCTTTGCAGTTCAGTTAGGTAGAGAGTTCCAAGTTTTACAAGCGAAATACTTAAAAGAGTGAAGATCATAAGAAGTGGAAGCAGGTTTACACAATGAAAATATATCAGGTCCTCACAGAGAGTAGACTGTAAACGCAAAGTCAAGTAATCTTTAACATACTTCGGGTAGAAATTGTAATGTAAACATTTATAAATTGCAATTAACATATTCTGTACCCTTAAATTGTAGATCCTAGTTGCTGCTCTATCTAATAACTGATAATATGTTGATTCCCTGTCTTTAAAAACGTCGCGTAGTGCGCGCTTGTTCGATGTCTCAAATTTGTCGCTATTCCTAGAGCTACAAAAGTGCCATACTGCAGATTAATATAGAAATTGCGGCAGAACAAAGGACATATACAATTTTAACTGCATGCACAGGTCAAAGGCGACAGGATCAGAAGAACAGCCATACAACTGCTCTTCGACTACGTAAGCATGAGGGTTCACTTCCTTGCTTCCATAATTTTGTTCTGTTTCATTAAGGCGTAAGTTAGTGTAAAGCATTTATTTATACGCGATAAAAATATAACAGCAACGCGGAGGTAGTCATGTCTGAAAATTTAAAAAAAAAAACTATCTAAAAGAGTATCTGAAAGGTATTTACAAACAAGAGAACTATTGATTACAAAAATAGGATAAAATATAAAACTGTAAAACAACAAAAAGGTTTTGAAGCTAGATCAGTAATTAAAAACTGTAAAATACTCGTGGCATTCTGTTCGCAATGTCATGTTTACTGTCTGAAAACAGGTTCCCCAGTGAGCTTTGGCTCTGTGACAAATGAAACATCGGGAACTTCACATTTCTCCAATTCAAACACCAGCAACTGAAAGAGAAACAAAAAATGTTACTGTATAGAATCTCCCCACGCTCCAACTACTATAGGCTCAATGAGTGATTTAATGCTTCGTCACTTCCAATCATGGTGTGGAGCATCAGTGTTTTCATCTTTTGGAACCATGATGTGTTTAAACACTAAAGGTGTACACCACATGAACATGGAATCATGGTGCCCATCGGAAAACAGTGAGCATCAAAATACCTTAAGAGGGTATGGATTATTTAACGCTAGATATTTCCCGAACCGCCAGTTATTCGAGGAAATTTTAGTTCCTTTGGCAAAACGTTCTTACAAAGGTACCAATGTCCGTAGCTCGAAAAACTCAAGATTCTACTGTACAGTATTTCATGTTAACTAACATACCTCATTATGTCCCTTGTTTAACCATGGTGCTGGGAGATATAGCGTCTCTTGTGGCCCTATTTGCCAGTACCTGCCTAGGTTATGTCCATTAATGAAGCACACGCCTTTGGTCTAACCTTTCATGTGCAGGAATGTGTCTTTAGGTTTCTCTGTCACCTCAAATGTTCCTCGGTATAGTGATGGTATGGAGGGTAACTCTCCTTCTTTCATTTTCGTCCAATCTGATTCTCTACTTATTCTACAACACAACGTAACAGTGGTCTCACTGTGCATAGCGTTGCAATATGCCTATGGTAGTTGCAATTCAACACTTCACAAGTAATGCGATTCTCCATTACATTCATGCATTTGATCACTAAAACAGCAATATGCATGACGTTGCAATAAAGGTAGTTTCAATACAATGTTTCGCTAGTGGCGCTATTTTAGTCAACAATCAAGAAAAAAGACTAACAAATGATTTTGTTCACTAAATCTTCACCTCTTGAAAAAGTCTCCCTTGAAGTCCATTGGGTAGATTTTCCAGCCTCTTTGTTTTTCTCCATCTACCAGAACATCTGACCAAGTATGCCTGGACGACAAATAAAATTTGAACACTTTATTACAGCGACAGTTCTACGTTCCTCAAAACTGAGCAAAGACATTAAAGATGTTATTAACCTTGTCATAATTAAATGTGCGTTAAGACTATCCCTTATACTTCCACTACCTGTATCCAAGAGCAGACATTTACAGGTATTGTAAACATTGTTAGTATTTTTTTTCCTTAGCAGTGGTTACCAGACTCTATAAGAGCAAAATAAATAGCCTCACCTTTCCGTTGTTTGTTCATGAATGTCCAAAAGTTCACGCGCCCCATGTTTTCAACAAGAATATCAAGCTAAATTTTAGAACCCTGCAAGGGCAAGAAACAAATCTTTGCCTGTGTTCATCTGATTATTTGTGAGCTCACGGCCAGGTCAAGAATGCGAGAATCAAGAATCTTTTTCCTTCCATGAGAGCCTTACTGAGTCAACGTGGAGAAGAATAAAGAACAACATTAACTAGGATAATGAACCAAGTTTGTCACCTTTTCATTGTGTATTTGGTCATTTTGAAGTTTTATTGTAACTTTCGAAAGTTCTTTTTCGTCAATGTAAGATTTGTCTTGTTCCACTGAGTCAGTTGTGTGGATCAGTTGGAAGTCAAGGAAAACCTAGAACAAATTGAAAAGAAAATAATTTATTTGATATTAGCAACATTTCTACCTTTTGTTAAATTTAGAACGCATTTGTACTATGAGTCCAGAAGTCCACAAAGTCCTTTTTTATAGGAATTGATTTGCCATATTCCAGTAAATGTTTTTCAACCTATAGTAGAACAGCCCAGGAGTCATCAACTTAGATCAGTAATGTTTCTAACCTTCTCCTACCAAAACAAACTGGTGAAAACAGACTGAAGTGTTTATTTGTGTATAAGAGCAATCCCTCAACAAGGGTTTCCAACTGTGTGGCTGGCTCCATGACTTGATGGCGTTCAAGCTCGTGTGTAGCACAAACCAGGGTCAGGGAACTCTCTTAACTTAAGAATATGATATAGCGTTCCTGTGGGTTCCATTCTTTGAAAGTCATGCACCTGCGCTCTGTCGCTTATGTTGTGGATTGTGATTTCTCTGGGGATTGTATCAAGCCCTTTTTGATACAGAATGAAGCCATATCCTTGTCCACCATTGTTGTTAATAGGTAGCTGTTCCATCGGCATCACATTCTCTGTCTCCACCGGCGTCTTGAAAAATAAAAACGTTATTTAAAGAAACAATGCACATTGATAAAAAAAACACATTTGAAAACTATTTCATGATTCACCTATCAAACTACGCATTCGATAGCAAAGTAGCTAACTGAAAATTCCTTTGAAGAATTAACAAAAACAACAATTATTAACAAACACATCTGGAAGTTAATTAATATGTTCACCACTAGCAGTGAGGAATTTTAGTTAACAACTTGTACTAAACTTTCAATTACAAGACCTCATTATGCGTTACTACTTACAAAGAAATGCAACATTTCTCCAAGCTGCAAAACATGCTGCATTTCAACATACTCTGCAAAAAAATTTAACCCATAATAATTATTGCAATGTTATGCTCAATAAATTAATGAATTAATAATTTAGTGACTGGAAAAAAATTGTTTAAGAAGGGTAGCACATATTTAGCCCTCAGGCTCCAAAAATGTTCGGGAGCTTTTGGAGGAAGAAAAACCTTAGAACCCAGAGGAATACCCTCCGTAAAAGGACAAGAAGCAATGAAAAACTCAACTCACCTATGATATTAGACTGTAATTCAAACCTGGGACCATGTGCATCCCTGCTCCCTTCTAACTATCATTCATGCATTCAGATTTCATGCAACTAGCTCCTAACCTTGTTGCATCAGTAGCTTCATGTTTATATTATCAATGTCCTTACCATATGTTGTCCTCTTGTGGTTCTCGTTAAATGAAACTGAAAAAGAAATAGTTTGAGAACTGTTAACTGATGTACAGCTTTTATTTTTCATCTAGAATGGCTTAGTATTTTAAGTGAAAGTTGGTGCACAGTGTTTGCTGATACTGATTCCATTCTGGAAATTCCATTCCATATAAACCATTAGACCCCCCCCCCCCCGAAAGAAAAGTCCTGCTGATTGGTGTAAGATCGTGTTTCTATAACTTGCAATAGAAAATAAACACAGAACTAGTACGAGCTGCTGACGTAATGATAACACAAGCAAAGAGAATTTATATTACGATGATCAAAGTAACCAAGCTTTTTTTCGTTATTTGTTGCAGTATTTCCTAATAGAAAAAGAAAACATGTTCTAAGTGTTTCTATCGAGTTATAGACTTTGAAACATTTGTGAAAGTCTGACTGAGAGAAGTCGAAAAATCTGTGGGAACACTTACCTGTCTGCTCGTATTTCCACAGCATTTCTTGTTCTCCTAAACTTCCACTCATGTTTCAATAGCTAACAGAACATGGTTTCTATTTCTGCCAGATACATGTTTAATCACCTTCTTTGTCGACATCTGGATTGTATTTTTCAATAACTTCTTTCAATGCCTGGAACTTCTCAGTGATGTCACCAGCTTCAGACAATGGAGCATCGTAATCTACAGAAAATAAAACAGTGAAGACGGAAGTGAATTAGGTCTACAATTCTTGGCAACTGAGGAATTTCAGTAGATTATAATTTTAAAACCTTATTGGGTTACTGCTGTTGTGCTTTATGTTACAATTCTCTTGCTGATTCTTCATCAGGATTTATACCATATTGTACATATACCTTATTAAACCTTTGTGTCATGAGAGTTTTTGGACAGTTGCATAAAAAATCCAACTGAACAAAAGTGGCCAACTTAAGATAAGAAAAGTAATGAAGAAATGATTGATGATGGCAGTTATACACACAACGTAAGCTATTGTGAAATTAAAGCGTGGAAAAAAAGTTCAGGCCTGAATTCTTTTCAGGCTTTAGTTTCATAACTGCTTCAGTTGTGTGTATAACTGCGATCATCAGTCATGCCTTCATATCTTTCTCTGCGATTCAAATATATGTTCTTTCATATATTCACTTGTATAAGAAAAGTAAGTTGTCGTGAAAATTAATGCTGTCAAATTCAAACCCCTCTTATGTTAAGTTGGGTTATGATATTACTTTCAGTTCAGGTCAGGAATGATAATTCGTTAATCATTTATTTGTCATATCTGAAGGAGTGACATTATTGTTTACTTTTTGAAAAGAAGTCCGGTCAAGTGAAATGATACCGAAAAACACCACGCAGTTGTTAACATACCATAGGAAGTGACTCCTGGCTGGTACTTAAACTCATTTGTGATAGAACTGGCACCATTCATGAAGCCAAAATTTGTTCCTCCTTTAAAATAATAAAACAAATATTAGTATCTATTAAAATTTATAAAAGGAGTTTAAAACAGATCTAAAAAAAAACGTTACAACTGAATTTTCGACCGCCTCCTGCTTCTTCAGAGAAATGTACCCGGCAAGAGTCACGGAATGCAAAATGTAGCTAAGACGTCATTGTTCGTTGCCTGTTAGGGAGGAAAGCAGTGATGCATAAACCCTTGGGAAGGGTGCTCTTTCATTAACAGAGTTTTTGTCCAGGAATGAATGTAATGACTCTAGAAAAAGCCTTTTGTCCTTGTTTTTTTACGTATACGCCTGTTTCCAAGATGCTCGCATAATTAGGGTGTATATCGTGGCCAGTGGTTTCGGCATGTTAGTCGACATTCCCATTTAAATAGTTCCAGACTTATGTTCAGCCCCCCGCACTTCCAACTTCTTTTACTCTCTCCAATATAACCAAATAAGAACGTTCTGCAACCAACTTTGTACACGATTCCTTTCGACTGTTCTTTTGTCGGCCTTTACTTGGGTTTCTTGAAAACATTACCCAATCTTTTTAGTGGTTAAAAAATTGTCTTGATATTTTCGCGGTTCAAAATCCGTCTAATTCGCTCCGTTACCTCTTTAACATATGGAATTGACGCATATGCTTTTGGGTTCGCCCGAGGCTTTAGTTGTGTGTTGTTTGGTTGATCGACCGACTTAAGGTAATTCCGTCGAGATAGAACTCACGAAGACCTTAAGTAGAGTTGTCTCGCGCGAAATTGATCAATATTACACGAGCGTGCAGTGGGACAAAGAAAAAATCTGAGTCCCGACAGGAATTGAACCCATGACCTCCCGAATACCGGGCGGGCACTCTATCCACTGAGCTACGAGAACCCATGGAGAACAAAGCCATTTAACTGAGTTCATATTTGACAGCGTCCTGCATACTGCTAGGATTAGCACTGTCGAAGCCACTTTGAGTAGTGATAAGTGAATTATAAGTGAATTAGTATCCAACCTATCATGAAACATGTAGAAGTTAATTGAAGCTCCAGCTCTCAGTATGTTTGATACTCTTTCTTTCACTTTCTTGACCTCCATCTTGTGATGTCCTTCACCCCAATGATCAAACCATCCTGGCCAGAATTCTGTCACCATTAGTGGCTTATCAGGCTGCAATTAAAACAAATCATAGTTAAGTTCTTTAAGTACATCTTGCCCTATGTCCCTCTACCTGTAAGCCGCATTAAAAATGTCACTCCTTTGTGGTTGTTTAGTATTCAGAGTGGTTCATTACCGATATTGATAAGATCCCTATCAAGTACTTGTTAACAAAAAGTGAGGTCTTGATGGGAAAACCTCAAACCAAGACATCGCTGTTTTTTACCGGGCGATAGCGAGGTCAATACGACAAAGCCAAGGTATGAGATTTTCCCATAAAGACCGAGTGAAGGAACCCTGATCACTAGGAGCGTGCAACTACCCCATATTCCTGTCATAGCGTTTTCACAGAGCGATCTATTTTTAGTTTGAATTTACCGCGAATTGAGAGCCCCGAAGAAACCTCAGTGACCAGTCACAAGCACAGACTTAATTCTTAGTTGACGTCATCATTTCACCGGAAAATTAAAAAGAAAAACAAGTATTTTTTTCCTTATCGATATGCGGTCATATATGTAGACTGGAACTGATCGATTTCGCGGGGAAAGAAGCCTAAAAAATAGACCGGTCTGTAAAATTGCCGTGACATAGGCTTAGTATCGTAGTTGCACAAGCCATATGACAAAAGTTATTAGTCAAGTCCTAAATATCTCAGTTTGGAATTTACAACTTGTTGGCTTCAAAAGCATCTCAAATAAACTTTTCTCACTGTTTCTGAATGATTTGTCACCTACATGTATTGATGATTACGCTTACCTGTAGCTTCTTAAGCCTGTTAAGATTACTGATCTCATCACTCTGGAAATTGGCAGTCTTCAGCGCTATTAATAATGTAAAGAGAAAAAAGTCGGAATGAAACTTACTCACAGGTGCTGGTATTCTTTCATAGCTATGAAACAACATATCACCTGTTCTTGGCGACTGTGGAGACTGGGTGGTTATTGGCAAACAATTGAGATCATTTGCTCTTCATTCCCATGAGGTTATAGATGATTTGGTCCAGAGCTTTTTTAATTAAGGTTAGCGTGTACCTTTAGAGTACCTTAAAAGGTGTCTCGCGCCCAAGCGATGTAAACTGTAGCGGTTTAAACTGTAGATACCTAAGCCCCGGCTATATCAAATTAAAGCTTATAGAGCTAGCCATCACACTATACCAAGAATTTTGAAATAAAATGAATTGTCGAATTTTTCACGACCTTTAAATGTGAGCGTGTGAATCATCTTTAGGGTCCCTTTTGAAACTACAAGTCAAAGGGAATTTGTTCGTTTGGCCTCAAATTTAGGCGGTAGCTAGTTTTTCAGAACAAGGCACAAACGCATTTGGTGGTTCATGTTTTCCATCTCACCTCCTGGTAGCTCAGGATAGTATGATGCCTCCATTTGCCATACATTATCTGATGTAAACAACAGCTCTGAGATGCCTTCATTTATCATAAGCTGAAATGTTTCCACATCGTAAGTTATAACTACAAGAAAAGAAGTTTTCATTGCCTGCAGTAGACTTGTAAATAAAATGATCGATACATCCAGTACTAATACTCAAAAAATACTAAAAGTATCCTAATACTAAACATTACTTATTAGTAACGCGGAGATCTCTAAATGAGGTGGATGAATTCATTCTAAACAAGTCTGTTTAGCATCTTTTCGAGCTGATATGATTCTTTCATCTAAATCTATTCCTATAAATCAGAGGAAACCTGCAGGTCATGCACATCCCCCAAAAAGCAACAACTGGGAAGTCGCTAAACAAAATCCCTTCATCAGTGCAAATTACTTACCTAAAGTCACATTATTTATAGCTAAATAAAATTATAATTTTCCTCACTGTTTTGAGATAAGCCATGTATTCTTTGCTGAGATCATGTTCTTCATAGCTTAAACCATATTCATTTTCTACTTGAAATGCTATTATTGGACCACCACGCGAGTACTGAAAAATAAGCAAACAAAACCTCACAACATAGTGACACTCCAGCAATCACATAAGCTGTATTACTTTAAGAAAGGGTTGCTATGTTGAGAGACAAAGCATGTATGCTTCAGATGAAATGTTCTTAACTTTACAGAACATTAAAATGGTTGCCGTTTCTCAATAGGGTAAGGCTAAGTATGAAGGCGACATAATTTTGACAGTCGATAATTTCTGAAAACAAACTACATGTAACATAAAATGAACATATTTTACCACATCCAGTACAAACTAGGCAAAAAAATTACCTGAAGAGGGACAAGTATTGGAAGAAGTTTCTTGAAATATTTCTCAACAGCATGAATGTATGCAGGATACATAGACCTAAGTTTCATGTTGGGATCACGTAAGAGCCAGCTATGTTTAGGAAAACAAAGTGCACAAAATATTTCAAAATGCTGAAAACAAAGCATCACCATTCTCTTATGGCTTAAGACTAGTCAATATCCTCTAGGCAATATTATGAATAATAAATAATAATTTAATTATATAAATAATTGTTCCTTTTGGAAGTTTCCTATTTTTATTGAACCGTTTTTAGTATTTTAATTCTTGTTTTAGTTTTTAATCCTAATTAGTTTACCGCATAGGTTTTTGTCCTTTTTATTGTATTTTAGATTTTAATGTATTTTAAAGGTTTAACATTTATTTTCTCAGAGGACCCTCCTGAAAACCACCTTATGGTGATTGGAGGCCTCCTCT
>Ga0126338_10000604_pt1 | contig 20227 bp, 8 predicted proteins | sample OrbCmetagenome_2_FD_92529 | JGI IMG/M metagenome (GOLD analysis project Ga0126338, IMG submission 92529) | Coral microbial communities from Petempiche,Puerto Morelos, Mexico - Orbicella C C metagenome | ecosystem: Host-associated > Invertebrates > Cnidaria > Coral | place: Petempiche,Puerto... | reverse complement strand
CTTATTTTGATGTATTTTACGTGCAATATATATAGAGACAAGCAGTTCCACATTGGAAAAGAAGTGCTGTCTCATAAGAAACCTTACCTATAGCCTTGAGTGAAATGCAATGAAAAAGGTCTGTAAGCTCGTACGACTTGAATACATGCAAATTTTCCCAGCAGGCAGACAAACATCAACATCAAGATCTGGGTGTATGTGTGTTGGGGGGGCGGGAGGGAGTAGTCTATTAATTTTTTTTGGCAGGAGTGTCCTGTGTGACCCAAGAACCCTTAGCCTTTACCACTTCATGTTCAGCTGCAATTTTGCCACCCTAGCTATTCTGTAGTATGTGTGCAACGAAAGCCAACGAAAAAAGCCTACGCTTTCTGATATAAGTGCGACCTTGCGTGGTACGAACCCCGCTTGTTTTAACAGCCTTTAAAAATACACCAATAATTACAAGTTCGTCAACATGTTTCATCTCTAGATTACTTAATCCACGAGTTTGACCACAGGTCTCCTTTGATTTTTAAGTTGTGTTTAAATTTTAACAATTTTATATTCCCATTTACAATATTGTGCAAATTAAATTTTATAATATAGAAACCAGGTGTGACTCCAAATTATGATTTATTGACATTTTAGGCACTCTGTGAATGGTTGAACCAATTATGACATGTACTATGCCACAAACCAAAGCATAACCCATACCAAAAATGCCAGGTAGCCTGATGGTTGGTGCACTGGACTCCGAATCAAGGGGTCCTTGTTCATTTATTCTTTCCAACATCCATGCATGCATACAAATGGTACCAGGTAGTATAATTCTGCCTTGACCCTGCCACGAACTAGCATCCTGTCCAGGGAGAGTAGAAATACTCCAAGGCACTTCAGTTTATTTTATTTATTATTATATTATTATTATTATTATTATTATTATTTATTAATTTACCAACACAATATACATAGGAAAAACTAAACAAAATGAAAAGAGAAAAATAGTAATATTACAGCAAGCACAGTTGATTTTATGGTAGCTCGCAGCAAATAGGCCCGTATATGTACTCAACGGTATTACACTCAACCTTCCATTGTGTGCTGCATCGATTGTGTTGTCCACTATACTTTGCACATGGCATGGTACATTTATAATCAAAATAGTTATACAACACTTTCATTTGGGATATTCTATAGTATACCCCTCAAAAGCATTGCATAACTAGCATTTACCTACTATGAATTATTTGTATAATAATGAGAGTTATGTTTTAATCCCTATCCCAGGTGTTCAAAGACCTTGGTACAGACGTCCTCAAGGCTGCATTTGAAGGCTACAATGCCTGCATCTTTGCTTATGGACAGACTGGTTCAGGCAAAACCTACAGCATGATGGGGTCTCCTGATAACCAAGGGCTTATACCACGTATATGCGAAGGCTTATTCACTGGCATGCGTAACAGTGACGACAACGGACCTTCATACAGAACTGAAGTCAGCTTTCTTGAGATCTATAATGAACGTGTGAGGGACCTCCTAAGGCCACCTGTGAAGGGAAGGCCTGTGCATTCACTCAAGGTCAGGGAACACCCCAAGGAAGGCCCCTATGTACAAGGTAAGTGATTTTATTTCAAATGTTATTATGAAGATATTCCTCTGTTAATGGAACTGAATAAAGAGAATGGTGTCTCTCTTCTTGCACTTATGCCTTCTCAGGCTCGCAATGATATTTAGAGGCGGGTGTCACTAACTTTTGCCTTTGGGCAACTCGAAAAATGTACTTTTTGCTTATAAGCTTAAGTGCGGGACACCCAAAATTTCATGGTTAGGAACCTTTGGGCTCCTTGTAATTCTTCTTAGACTACAGCCTTGAATAGGCATCCTTTTTTGCACCATGACACTGACATCCTGAGAATTACTGTGTTATGGCTTTCCTGACTAAAAGTCCTCAATCATCAGATTGAAATTATTAAATCAAACTATTTTATGATATTTAAGAAATGTTTCTATTGGATATTTTGTGCTTCAGATCTTACAAGACATCTTGTCTCAGACTATGCAGCAATAGAACATTTAATGGAACAGGGAAACACACACAGGTATGGAATAAGACAGAAAAAAAGATTGGCCAGAAGGGCTTTCTGTCAAGTTTGAGATCCACTGTTTGAGCCTGTAGCATTTTATGGTGACACATGTTTTATAGCCTGCATAGCAAGTGTTTCTGTGTGGTTCAGGAGCAAATAACTACAGCGTGAAAAATGGAGCGAGTAAAAGAGAGGGGAGGGGGAGGGGAAGGAAGGAAGGAAACGCTTGCAGACAAACCCCAAGATGTTGAAAACTTCCCACTTGACCTTTCATGCCTGAGTACGCACACTGAGATTTCGTGTTGTCATAAATTAACCAATAAAATCTTCGGCCTTCCGTAGCAGAAGTGAACTTTGAATGAAAACAAACTTTAACCTGTCAAAATATGTCTGAAACAATGAGCGTACGGTGTCCCGATGAATCCGAGCAACCAACGCAGGCTTTCTATTTCGAAGTTAAATTTTGTAATTTATAATCAAGCTATATCGCTACTCAATCAGTCTAAAAGGAAGGACTGCAAGGGTGAAACACAAATCTACCAGAAAGTTAAAATGTGAGTATTCAAGTCGTATTTGTAATCCTTGTGCTCGCAAGATTCAAAATCTTGGATCACTGTATTCATTCCTCCAGGAATCGATACAAGGTATAATTAGCAAGTCAACTCCTACAAAGTCAACTCCAGTAAAGAAGCATTTGCTGGAAACGTCAGATGCGCAAATCGGTTCGAGTGTTATTGCCTGTGACAAAAACAAACAACGGAAAGTCTTCTAGGAAAACTTTGGAATTTGGGCAAGAGAGGCAAACATCTGAAAGGAAAATAACGATAATAATGACCAGTATCTGAATGTAGATAATCGTCCACTAGGCAGCCTTGTCTATAAAACCAACTCTGGAAATGTCCTCATAAGAATTACCCGCAACAAGAAGATAAATGGTTGGTAAGGAAAATATGTGACAAAAACTGGCAAGCCGCAACTAACACTATAACAAATCATTCAGAATTGTACCCAGAGGTTCTAAATGCTGTCAACAAAAATGCTTCTAATGAAATGTCAGAGTACCTGCAAAAACATGTTGCTATGTAACAAGCCAAACGAAATCACTGGGTTTTCCCACACAGTAGTGCAAATTTTCTGTCCCGTGGTTTATTATCTTGTCCTTGGCACATGTGGCATTCAAGAAGTGATGTTAAAATTAAAGGAACGTACAGCTGCAAATTGTGTTGCACTTGCTCCTGCAAAAATGTGCAGGCTTCGAAATACCATGGCATTGGCATTGCACTACAGGATTTCTCTCACACGAGACCTTCAGTGCAAAAACGTCTTGACAAAATTTAAGTTTTGGTGGACGTCAATCATCTCCGTCTCCTTGCCAACTGTATGCAAAATTTACCTGAAAAAGTGAAACATTGCAGCGGTCCACTCATAAAAATCATCATTTTACTTTCAGTATGTACAGCTAGCTCACTAAATACATTGGCATTAAATAGTCCTTGAAATCTATAAATGAAGACATTTGTCGGGGTTTTCAACAGCCATTTGCATGCACAAATGACCCTGAGAGCAAGCAAATTGACAACAAATTATTTCTGCACAAATTTTTCTTGGGGCTACGGACTGAACAATACTTAATCCTATAAAACTTATAACTTACTACCATACAAAATTATAAGGTTTATAAGACGTTTAAGTCTTGTTCAGTCTGTAGCCCCAAGGCAAATATGTGCAGAAATAATTTGTTTGCATGTAGATTTGCTTGCTCTTGGGGTCATTCATGCATGCGAATGACCGTTGAGAAACCGGATTGCAACCTGCCTGTCTTCAGATATAAATTTCAAGGAATATTTGATGCCAGTGTATTTAGTGAGCTAGCCGTGCATACTGAGAGTAAAATGATAATTTGTACGAGTGGACCACTGCAAAGTTTTTTTTTTTGGTAAATTTTGCATACAGTCTGCAAGAAGGCGGAAATGATTGACGGCCACCAAAACTTAGGTTTTGTCTAGAGGCTTTTGCGCAGAAGGTCGTGTGTGATTGTTAACTGCTGTAAACCTTTTTGCAATCAAGCTCTGACTCTCAGAAGTTTAAGGCTTTTGATCGACACATGTCAATAATGTTCAACTAGCCCAGCCAATCACGAGCCCTGTTCGCCAGCGAACGGGGTTTTCAAAATGCAGGGGTTTGTCTGCAAGTGTTTCCTTCCTTCGCCTCCCCCACCCCCATCTTTCTTTTTTGGCTCTCACCCCTTTTTCCACTCAGGCAAAACACCGAAAATCCCGTTCCACAGTCTTTCTTTGCTCCCTGCTTTGCTCCCAAACCCCACGGAAACGCTTGCTACACAGGCTACATGTTTTAGGGTGAGATTTGAAAGATGCAACTGTACGATGTTTACTCACATTATACTGAATCTTTTAAAATAACTGAGATACTACGCATGCTCAGTGATTGATAGGTATGTTTCGATGAGAGTACATAAATACGGTTGTGACATTTTATGCATATTTTTGAGAAATGTTTTATAAATTTAAAGCAATTGAGTGTTTTTTCTGTGTTTACATAGCCTTATCTAAACATGAGGGAGATTGGGAGAATTCTCAAAAGTTATGCAAACTCTCGACTGCATCTTGGATTTGCATAACTGTCTCCAAATCTCCCAACCTCCCTCGTGTTTTGATGAGGCTATGTAAACACGGAAAAAGTGCTCTATTGCTTAAATGTACCATTCGCCTCTGATGAGTGTGCAGGATTGAATTAGTCAGAATACATTGGTATAAGTCAGAAAAAATAATTAATAAAGGAAAATTTAATTTACATTACTTAATCTTTGATTTATATAAATCTTATTTCCTATCAAGGGTGACAGCCAGCACTGGCATGAACGATACCAGTAGCCGATCTCATGCAATATTTACCATCAATTTCACTCAGGTTAGTATTCGATATTTTGAATGTTTAAATTTCCTGTAGAAGATAGTGCAGTAGATATTTCTACTTGTAGTCCATAACAAGGTCATGTCTTAAAGGATTCCTGTTGCTTAATCTTGGAGCAAACATATAATCAAGTGCTCCAGAATACACTGTCTTTCGTGCACATGCCTCATCAGCAATATGATTAGCCATCGGCCAGGAAAGTTGGGTGCGTGTAACATACAACACATATCTCTTAGTATGGTCACACACCATTAGTTAACAGGATGGAGCACAGCATCTACCAGGCAAATCACTAAAATGTACCTAATGACAGAAGCAATTTCTTTTCTGAAAGTTGTCAATGTCTTATTTCTGTATTAATGTATTTATTCATCTTTGCAGGCTAAGTTTGATCATGATATGCCTTGTGAGACTGTCAGTAAAATAAATCTGGTGGATTTAGCTGGAAGGTATGTGTTTATTGTAGTTTTCAATTTCTGGCAGTTGGATTTAGTTAATACACTGACTTTATTTATGTTAAATAGTATGATAATCATAACTTTCTTGTCTTTTGGTAATGTGCGATTATGTGCTTTTTCACCCGTCAATACTATTACCTGGTAATTGCTTCAAATCATTGAGTAGAGACACGGTTGTAGAAGAGAAGTTTGAGCAAAAAGGGAAGCATCTCTAATCTCTTTTATTGCTGAGGGATGTTATGGAAAACATATTGAACGAGAGCATCATGAGGCACAGAATAACCCATGAATTGCTGATGAATCATGTGTTTGTCTCTGCACAGTGAACGGGCTGATGCCACAGGGCTGACTGGTGAGAGACTGAAGGAAGGAGCAAACATCAACAAGTCTCTGGTCACTTTAGGGACTGTCATTTCAGCATTAGGTAGTTACCATAATAAACAAATTATAAAATATATGAATATTAAATAAATGAACTCATTCAAGTCTTCCATGAAACAAATGCAGGCAGTGGTCAGGGCAGAACTTGAACCTGATTTCAAGTCCAGTGCCCTAACAAACTGACCATGCCGTCTTGATCATCCTGCCTCCTGCCTCCTGCCTCCTGCCTCCTGCCTCCTATCCCCTTTGCTCTGCCTCCTACCTCCTGTAGGGCTCGACACTAACACTTGCCTGCTTTCCATTGGAAAGTAAATTTACTTCTTGGAAAGTGAAAAATTTGAAAATGAACAAAAATACTTGCTGGGAAGTAAATTTTGGGCTACGCTTGGAAGTAACTTTTACTCTAAATGTGTGTATAAAAAATGATCAAATGATAAAAATAACCATCCGACAATGATTTTTCATCTTCAAAAGGACCAATTTACACCATTCTAGCATTTACCAATCCGTCATATTGGAGCATCGAGAGAGCGGCCAACCAAGTAGGTCTGGGTATGATAAATACGTTTGGTATGGTGTAATCATATCTGCTATTTTGGATTCCTCCCCCTGCTTCTGACAGATGCATATTGTGAAGGACCCTGTGAAGAAATGAGTAAGCAGTTAGGAAGCTGCATTCCATTATGGAAAGTAAATTTTGAGGTGGAAAGCAAAATTTGAAATCTACTTTCTAAAGTAGAAAGTGGTGTAAAAAGTTAGTGTCAAGCTCTGCTTTTACTCCTGCCTCCTGCCTGCTTGTCTGTACTACCTGTCGCTTGCCTACAGCCTCTTACCTGCTACCTTCTTCCCACTTTCCCTTGCCTCCACCCCCCTGCTTCTTCCTTGTGATTTTAATGATTCTGGGTAGACAGATATAATGATAGTATTGATAGGCCTCATCTTGTATTTTTTTCAGCTGATGCCTCAACAGGTCAGAGTTCAGCTCATCATCATCATCACAAGTTCATCCCATACAGAGACTCGGTTCTAACCTGGCTTCTAAAGGACAGTCTTGGAGGAAATTCAAAGACCATTATGATTGCTAGTAAGAAATGTTTGGTTACTATTTATTATATTTAAGATCAGGATCTCAAAATTAGACAATATTTTATTGCATTTTTTGTAGTACATTCTATAAGCTGAGTAAATTAAGCCTGTGAATCAGACAGGCAGTGGATTCTTATATACATTAAATTCAGTGATTTTCTTTCAGCCATCTCTCCAGCAGATGTAAATTACGCTGAGACCCTGAGTACTCTGAGGTATGCAAACCGTGCAAAGAACATCATCAACAAACCCACAATCAATGAGGTGAGATACTTCGTCTATAAACAAGCTTTACGTTAGAAAGGCACAGTGAGCTTTTATGTGTAGTCCACTGAGGGCCGGATTTGAGCCCTGATCACCCTTGTGGAAGACTGGTCAGAGGTATATCAATGGATACTGGCAAGAATACAAACGAAGCTGAGTTTTTGCCTGTGATGGTTGACTGTAGTACCTTAAAGGGAATCCCCTAGTCATTTTGATGTACAGAAATCAGTCATGCCTTAGCCTAATAACCCAGTCAGAGTTGATGATGGACTTAATAAATTACTACGTGATATGATTGCGATAAGAAATCTGGACCCTTGATGATTCTTTCTGTTAATATTGTTTGTTTTCCTTTGCATTTTTAGGATACCAATGTGAAGCTCATCAGAGAACTGCGTGCAGAAATAGATAGACTGAAGAATATGATCAGCCCAGTAAGAAAATTACTGTCAGTAGTTATCATTGGCAAATAAAATAATTTGGAATTAATTGCTCATGTAGTTCGAGTATGAGTTGTATGAGTCTCTTTTTAAATGTGTGATTCAACAACCTTGTTTGAAAAAAATAATGTTAAAACACAGTTTTGGTCAATACTAGCATATTCTGTATGGGGAGTTTGAATTAAAATCAGATTTAAGAGAGTACATGTTCAACTATAATTTACGTATATCAGGGCTGTGCTTTAGAAGTGCCCGGGTGCCACAGTCAACTAACTTTTGCCTTTGGACGACTGGAAAAACTTGCATTTTTCATATAAGCTTAAGTGCTGGGCACCCAGGATCTCATGGTTGGGAAACTTTAAACTCCTTGTAATTTTTCTTAGACCATAACCTTGTACATGTAGGACACACTGCTCTGGTGGGCTGGACTCATTATGAACAAGTGACTCATAATGTCATTAAAAATAAGTCATCTATTTATATCTGTTTTATACTACTTTGTTTCTTCAGGAGATGTTAGGAGAAGCTGAAGTAGCTGCTGCTAAGAAACTGTCTGAAAATGAAGCACGTGTGACAGAACTGACTGACCGCTGGAAGGACAGATGGAGAGAGACTCAAAAAATATTAGAAGTAAATAATTAACAATTATTCCACAAGCGATTGTGTTGGATATAAGATGTTAGATAGTCAACAAGGCTGTAATCATCTCACATCCAACAAGCACAGTTGGAATAATGAGTTTTAAAAAAAATGGCCCTAAGATATAGAAAACAAATTAAAATAAAATAAAAATAACATTGCCCCAAAAAACTGCACATGTTTATGTTCTACCTTATTTGTAGAGTATGATATAATGGCTCATATGCCATGATGGCTAACCCAATGAAATTGCATTATCCAATGATCAATTTTTTGATAATAAACAACATTAAAAGTGGGATCATTGGATAATGCAATTCAAGGGTTTTCATTGGCTTTAGCAATCATGGGTTGTGACCCATTATACCGTCCTCTACAAATATGGTAAGCGTATGCTTGTTTTTTGGGGGGGGGGGGCTGTTTTTTTTTTCTTTTTTTTTTTAGTTTAGTTCTCCATATTTTGGGGTCGTTTTAAATAAAACAGTTATTCCACTCGCACTTGTTGGATAATGAGATGGTTATAGCTGACTTGGCTATACCCAGCTACAAAGAAAGTGTTAAGACATTGGTTGATTTTCTTTTTTTCTAGGAAAGGGAAATGAAACTTCAACAAGAAGGTGTTGGAATCAAGATGGACTCTGTGCTTCCTCATCTAGTTTTGGTGGATGATGACCTCCTGAGCACAGGCATAGTGGTCTATCATCTCAAGGTAGTTCAATTAGCAGAGTTTTTAATCCCTGGTTGCTTTTTTCTTATTTGCAGTGCAGTTCTACAAGATATGTGTGCTCAATACTCAACCCAAGGAAGGTCATTGGAAATTCTAAAGGAATTGGAGGGGGGAGGTGGGAAGGGCTTTCATGGTTATAAAACTGGAACTTTTAGAGGGATGCAGAAAGGAGTGCAAATTAAAAGCCATTCCATGGATGGGTATGGATCCCCTTTTGAGCACACATATAAGGCAAAGTGGTCCATAAAATAAATCCATTTGGTTCCATTTGCAAATTAATCTTGCCGATCAATTCACCATTAATATTTTGCTTTAAAGACATTACATAACAGCGTACAAATCCTTTCCCATTATACATCTACAGGGGGCTGTGAGTGGGGGTAAAATTTTAATGGTTACCCCCTGAGTTTAATCTTCTGAGGTGGGGGAAAACCATTGTCTAAAACTGCTATTTTTGTGATTGAGATTTTCTCATCTTGGAGGTGTACTGGTAGTCTATTATTGTTACTATAAAGTTTCAAGGCGGCTGTATACATGTGCTTTGTATTCATTCAGGACTTACTGTTGTAACTGATGATTCTATTCGAGGTTTTTTTCATATAAGTTGAGAAGAGACACCTAATTAGCTAAGGGTTTGTCATTTGAACCAGTCTTGAAAAAATTGTGTCAGAGTTCTTACAAGTTTGATTGCAACTTGTCATGAAGGTTGTCATGTTTCATCAAGAGCATGCAGTTGAACATAAGTTTTAAAAGAGGTTTTACATTAGTGTTTTTTATACCCTGCTAGCAGTGGTTTCTTTCTGGAAAGAAACCTCTGCTAACAGGGTATGTATTTTACAAACGTTTTAGCCTTTTAACATAATTAATATAGTGTACAAAAGTTTTTGTCTCCAAACAATGGGATGGTATGTTTGAATACTTTGCATGTGTTAATTTATGCATTCCTTAGTCTTCAGTGTTTATATCCTCTGTACAAAGCCTGTTTAAGGCTTGTAAATTCCCTAAATACATGAAAGATTAAGTAGATGTTACCAAGGGATTATGAGCACACGTTTTGTTGAGTATTCTGAGGGAAACGTTTGATTTAGAGATGCTGTGTTTGAGTAGTTGTTAGGGTTGATTTGCATTTCATGCTTGGATGGATCCAAAAGAATATAAAGAATTTGTTCCTTGTTACAATAAGGTCTTGACACGCAGTTCAAACGTGTTGCATAATCATACAGTGTGAGATGTTTTGAAATGAATTCTATAATTTGAGGTCTGGCATAGCTGATTTCCTTGCACTTGTTTGTTTGTAGGAGGGATTTACAACAGTTGGACTTGCTGAAAACTCAAAGAAACAAGACATTGGTACTGTTTATTTTTGTGATTTTGTTGCGATATTACTATGTAAATCAGGATATCTGAACACATTTCAATTTACTCCTTCTTGGAATTTCAGACTTCATTGTTCTTGATGGTAAAGTTATTGGACAGTAAAGTGTGCATGTAGCGTGGACAAGTGACATGTTACAAATCTCTGTCGTTTTCTGTGATCAGTTTTAAACTCTTACAAGTGAATTAATTAACAGACATTCCGCTGTAAACCCCGAGAGGATTGTTCAAAGATGTTAAATTCATCATTCAAACTTCAAGCAATGCCAATTGTGATTTAACTTATAGGTCTCTTACCAATCACCAAATCAAAGAGTTTCACAAAGTCAACTTAATTGCTGCTAGTGAAATGTTCTACATGGCTATTAAGCAGCAATTTATGCCAGCTAAGTCTTATAATGCAAGTAATTCCTAATTTATGTCCATCTAGAATATCTTCTGCCAATGTCAGTTCAATACAGACTTTGCCCGACATTTAATCTTGATTTGAATCTTTTTAATATAATAATAGTAACAATAAATATAATATATTTTTAAGCAGATGTGTGATGGGAGTAAAGACAATTGTAAGCTACACAATATTGTTTTGATTTGCTAGCAAATTCTCAGAACAAACCTCTAGCAGTCAGTCTGGAGAATTAACATTTTGAAAATAAAAATTTGCAGCTTCTCTCTTACTTACATGTAAATGTAGCTTCTAAAATTAGCTGCATATCCTGACAAAGTGAAGAATTTTGAATCACTACAAGAGATTGAAATGCATAAATTTCTTGAAAATAAATGTCTTCTGTCTTAATATATCAAGTCTATCTGAAGTTGACATTTGACAGCTTATTTACAACTTTGTAGTGACGAAATTAAATGCAGAATAGTTTGCCAGCAATATTGATTGCAGTCACGCCCAAAATAGTAAAAATACCTATTAATAGCATAGGAATATAAACCCCAACTGAACTGAACCCATTTGCGCTATTTTTGAAGAATTTTGTTGAGAATGTTGTAAGTGATGGCATTGATGTTGAGAGGTATTCATTTTGATTGATAACGATATTTTTGGTAGCCAGACAAATTTATAGATCTGGCCCCACTTGTTCGAAACCTGGATAATGCAGTCCACCAGATAAATCGCTAGTCAGTGGATAAGTGTTAACAAAACAAACCACCCTATGTGTTGGATAGTGATTTAGTTGGTGAATAGCGTTATCCACCTTTCGAACAGCCCGGGCCAGTATTATAAATATATATTTAGTTTTTACATACCCTCTTACATTGCTTACATAATATTGCTATTTATTATGTATGGTGTTGTACATCAGCCCCCTCAATGCACAAGCACCATTCTAGCAAAAGATTGAGACAATATCCTCAATATCAATGGAAGTCACTCTTTATAACAATGGCATTGAACTCTGAGTATTGAACATTGTAATTTTGATCTTCACAGCCGATCAAATCCTTTTCTTTTTTTCAGAAAGAACAGTTAAAGACTATTATTGTTAGTAATAAGTTTTCTGTGTAAATTGTGTTTTAGTGATCAGTGGACCTGACACAGAACAGAATCACTGTATATTTGAGCACAATAAAGGACACGTGATCTTGAACCCTTTAGAGTCCACATGTGCTGTAAATGGCAATGCCATTTCCAAACCAACAAGACTTTTTCAAGGTGAGAGCATTCAATCTATGAACAATTAACAAAGGCATTGACTGTCATTATAGAAGAGGGCCGAAAGTATATTAGCATGCTTTTTTGAGGTTAGGATTTGAGGAATCCATTCTTCCTACAGATTCCCAGTGTGGGCAAGGAACAAAATCAATAAATATTATTATCTTTGATACAACTGATACAGAATAGCAGAATATTTCAGAAATCTATAAAAGCTGCACAAGAGGATTCACTTTGAGTGAAATTGGCTTAGAGTCATTAGTGAGTCTTTCTGCAATCGCTGTTCAGTAGGAATAAAGCAGATTTTGCATAGTAGACTATAGAACTGTTGGTTTTGAGAGCTTCCATTGGTGCAGCATGAGACCAGTGCAAAGCACATGGCACCCTCACAAAACCGCGTCTTCTGCAGTCTCGATTTTGCTTTTTGACAATGTAACTTGCCTGTATGTCTTTTACTTTAGTTTTATGCGAATTGAACAGAGGAGGCAAAACATCTGGATTTTATGTGAACTTTTCATGCACCTGTTTGTACAAATGCCACACATTACCTGAACTTTTGAACCCACGTTTTAAAATAGTCTAGTTAAGTTACATTTTGTTGTGAATTATTCTTGTAGGTGATGTGATTCTTCTGGGAACAACAAACGTCTTCCGCTTTAACCATCCAAGAGAAGCAGCAGAGTTAAGAGAGAAGAGAAAGGTGAGCAGTGTTAAAATGTGTTAATTATGTTAAGAATATATGCAAATCTGAACTTCTTTTATACCATCCATTCTTAACATGGATCAGGAATAGTTAGACAATTGTTGTTTTTATGTTAAGGGTCTTTCAATTTTTTTCCTTTTATTTCAGTTTTATATTTATTTTAACATGCCTGTCATAACTGGTAATGCGCTAATCTGTAACACGCAGCAAGTCGCTTTGAATTCTAACTTTGACCATTCAGTTGTTGTAGTTTAGCATATTCTTCATCCTCTGACGCAGACAGAGGCTGCATTCCTCAGCTGGCCAGCCCCCAAAGCCCCACCCACCTGCATTATGTTGTGTTAGTTTGCTAATCACTCTAACTTGTAATCTGCTTGTCTTGTTCCCTAACTGACGATTTGTTATCAATGGCAACATCAACTGTTTACAGGAAGAGTGTGGGGTAAGTTGCTAATTGACACAGGTTCCTCCTTGAGATCCTTTTCCTCCCTCCTCCTTCCCTCCTTCTCCCTTCTTTTCCACCCTCCTTCTCCTACTTCCCTTCCCTTCTCCTCCTCCTGCTGCCACCTCCTCTTCCTATTCTTATGCTCCTTCTTTTCCTCCCTACTCCTTCCTCCTTCATGTAAACTCCTCTCCCCCCCCCTTTTAACCTCTCCACCTCTTCCTCCTCTTCCTCCTTTCTTTCTTCTTCCTCCTTTTCATCCCTCCACCTTCGTTTTCCTTCCTCTTTCCTCCTTCTTCTCTTCCTCTGCCTACCATTCCTCCTTTCCTCCCTCTGTCGTCCTGCTTCCTCCTTCTTTTTCTCCTCCTCTTCTTCTGCCTACTAGTCCTCAACCTCTTCCCCCCCCCCCTTTCCTTCCTCCTTCCTCCTGTTACTTTTTCTCTCCTCCCTCATTTTTCCTCCTCCTTCTGTTCCTTCTCCCTCTTTCTAAGATATCATATTATAATAAATTACTTATGTAGAACCTTAATATACAACAATACACAATCAAACCACTTTAGTAAGATTTGTTTTGTTTTCTAACCAAGTGTGAAGATTTGCTTCCTTATAATTACAGTGGAGACCTACTTATCCACTGACCGGCCACTAAATCTAATTGTCCTTTGTGACAAAGTTTGACAAAGAGACTATGCTAAACTTGTTAAAAATTTCTTAGTAAGAAGATGCCTAACTGAGCTTTTCTGTACTGTAGATCTTTTGCCTGTGAATATTTTGAGTATGAATTAGTGGCTCTTGGGAATATCATTCTGATTACATCATTTCTGTTGTTTGATTAACAGAATTCACTGGGTACATCGTCACTTGCCTGGTCCACTAAGTTCCGCAGTGAAACTGACCTGGTTTTCAGACGAGGCACAGAGTGAGTAGTCCTGGGTACTAGGACCCAGGTTTCGTTGCGGTCAGCTTCATCTGCAACTATTTATGTCAGCTATTTATTTCATCCATTGTTGAACGGACTAGATTACAATATTTTTGGAGATCCATGATAACATTATCTTTTTCTTTATTCTTTTGTGGTTTTCATGGCTATCTAAAACACTACAACAATTAATGACAATTAAGTATGTTATAGAACAGAGAAAGTTGATTTCGAAGCATATCAGGCAAATTTTTCAAGTAGATTTTTTATGAAGCTTCGCTCGCGTTAGAACTTTTATGATAATTAGACACTATAACAAGAAGTTTGAAAAGGTATTTGACAAGCTAAAACCAGGGAATATTTCTTGATCATAATTTTCTAACGTTACTTGATTCATTAGATCAATGACGATCGTTGACTTGAATGAAACATTCCAGCCTTTTGGAGACTTTGAGTCTGTTCATACCTTAAGTTTCGTAATTCTCAACGCTCGGCATGCAGAAGAGTTTCTATATTTCTCAAAAGATTCTACAGAAGAAAAGTAACTTTGTTGTCTTTTGTGATGGTACTTGTCTGTCGGTGTCGCACATAAAAGGATATTTTAGATCAACCCAATGTCCCTTGTTTCAGGTTGTTGCCATCAGGACTTTGGGCAAGACTGTTAGTTCAACTGCCACATGCATTCTTTGCACTGTACTTTCACTGCACTGCACCATAGAACAGCTCTCAGTTTTCTTGGCACAACACACGGACACGTAAAATCAACGTACGTGGACACATACCTCTCTATTCGTGCAATCAATTGTCTTTCAAGTTCCTCGAGCAGATGTCTGCAAAAAAAAACAAGCATATCTTTTCCCTCCTCTTTCCTGCCACTTATCAATTCTCAAGTGGCAGAGTTCTGTTTGATTTAGTGACTATTTCTCTCCTTTTTCTTTGTATTTATTGATCGATATTTATTTTATTTTTTTGTACCTATTTAGCGAAGAGTCACTGAGTCGGCAACTTGAGGAGGCAAGGTAAGAGGAAGTTATCGTAACGTTTATGCACTTGTTGACATAATGACTGGTATATTTAGACATTTACATTTCCTTTTACATGGTCTTGTAGAAATGAACTAGAGAAACAGAAGCAACTGGAAGCTTTGAGAATTGAAGAGGCAAGGTAAGATATGAAAATTATAAATTTCGACAAGTCAAGCGATACAGGAATCATTTTTGCTGGCGTCACATTACAACAACAACAGCATCAACATTGTACGGGAATCTACCTTTACTAAATAACCCAACTTACCTCGAACTATTCTTTTGCTGTTGCCTTGTTCATTGGTTTCCCTTGCTTTATGATTTTACGTCTTTAATAGAAAACCACTGATAATCCAGCGTTGTTTCATTATAACTCTTATTTCTTGTCGACGTTTTCTTGAAGCTGTGGAGGCGCGGTGGCCTGATGATTAGTGCACTCGTCTCCGGATCGAGCGGCCCGGATTCGAGCCCTGGCCGGGGACATTGTGTTGTGTTCTTGGACAAAACACTTTACTCTCACAGAGCCTCTCTCCACCCAGCTGTATAAATGGGTACCATGGAATTTAATGGTGTCTCTTTCTCTTAGAGCGGACTTTGCATCACAGATACAGGAAGAATCCAAGCGACTCAATGAAACGAGGTAAGAAGTCGTTTTGAGCTTTTTAAATGGACAGAATTTTAGCGCACTATGGAGAAAAACAATATCTATTTGTCATCATACAATACCCTTTAGCTGTAATGCGTTCTCTTCGAGAGTGGAAAAGTGGAAAAGTCGAACGTTCAATGGAGAGCGAGGGGTTGAACTCTACTTGACTTTGTATGTTCTTTGCAACGAAGAGTGATATCAACAACAAGCTCGTTGGAGTTCATGCTATTTTTAATGAGAAATGTGAGAGGCGCGGTGGCCTCATGGTTAGCGAGCTGGACTCCGAATCAAGCGGTCCGAGTTCGCGACCGCTCCCAAGGGACATTGTGTTGTGTTCTTGGGCAAGGCACTTTACTCTCACAGTGCCTCTCTCCACCCAGGCCTATAAATGGGTACCGTGGAATTTAATGCTAGGGGGGGGGGGGTAACCCTGCGATGGACTAACGACCCATCCAAAGGGGAGTAGAAATACTCCTGGTCACTTCACGCTACAGAAACCAGGATGAGCTCTGGCTGTAAGGAGCAATTGAACTGAAGCAGGTATCACCTTACAACGAAAATAAGTCGTTGATGACTACTCGGGCTTCTATTTGGGCTAGCTATAAAATTACTGACACGGATATTTTTTCCCCATATTTTCAGAGCTGAGTTGGAACGCCAAAGGAGGCTTCATGCCATGGAAGTACAGAGTGTGGAAGAAGCAAGGTTTGTGCAGAGACTGTAAAAACTCTGTTTCTAAATTAGTCCGTTGATATGCTGAGAAGCATTACCAGACGAACTACAATAGCTTACCTAAGCTGGTCCATACAGTTTATTCGTCGCTAGTATGAATTGGCCTCTGGTTCCACTAACCGTCTTCGTGTTTTTTTTTTTGTTTTGTTTTTTTTTTTCAGGAGTAAAGTCGAAGAATTAAACCAGAAACACACACAAGCGGAACTAGAGAGGGCAACAGTAGAAGCTGAGCTAACTAAGGAAATTGAAACACGGGAGAAAGAATTAAAAGTGCAGCGAGAACAGGTCGATAAGTTGCGAGACGACATCGAGAAAATGAATCGAAAAGCGGATAAGGAATTGTCAGATTTGAAGAAAGGAATAAGACAACAGAAAGAAGAAGAACTACTGCGTTTCAACGAGAACATGAAAACTATAATGGACTTAGAAGAGGAAAGAGACAAAACCAAATTACAAGTAATGAAGGAGCGCGAAGAGTTGCAACAGAAATGGAAAGCAGAATCTCAAAAAGTACAGTTGCAAAGGGATGAATTACAACAAAAACAACGAGAATATGAACAAAATTACAACGCACTTGAAGAGTCCAGGCGGGAAGCCATGTTGGAAATGGAAGAATTTGAGCTGGAGAAATCCAGAGCGCTGGAAGAAATTCGACGCCAAGAAAACAACCTGGAGCAGTTAAGAACTGGAAGAGAAGCAGCGCTTGATATTGCTAACAACGACATTCGCAAACGTCGCGAAGTTTTAGAGCTGGAGTTTTTGGAAGAGAAAGAAGTGTTGGAAAAGGAAAGAACTTACCTCGAAGATCGAATACATGGCTACGAGGCTGTCATGGACATGGCCGCTGACAACTTAGCGGAAAAACAGAACACGCTCGAAATGAGGACAAAAGAGGAGAATGCAAAAATTGAAGAAGCGAAACAGAGGCTAAGAGATATGGAAGAAAAACTAAGTATAAGGATAAGAACAGCCGAGGATGATATTGCTCAAAACAAACGAGATTACCAACAGAAAGCCGAACAACAACGAGATGAAATGGAGAAAACGAGAGAGGTAGTGAACTCGAAAGTAAAAGAACTTAATGAGCTGACACAAAGACTTGAAAAATGCGCCGAAGAAGAAAGATCGCATATCGAAAAAGACATAGAGCGTACGTCTGCGATCGTAACAATAGAAAAAACTAGACTTGCTTCTCTCGAGGAAGATGAGCAAAAGGCGACAGAGAATTTTGAGAAGGATATGGAAGGAGAAATGGCGGTTTTTAACGAGGGAAAACAGAGAGAAAGAGAAGCGATTGAATTAGAAAGATTGAATTTAGACAGTTTAGAGGACTTCAAGACTCAAAACCTTGAAACTGAGGAATTGGAATTTAAGCAAGCACAAGAACATTACAACCAAGCGAAGATGTTGTTAATCGAAACAAAAAGAAACTTGTCAGATCTGGAACAACGGCAGAGTAAATTCTCTACAAAAGTAGAAGACGGACTTTTGCGCTTTTCAAAGGTTTTAGAAGGAGAGCTTGTATCGCAAAATAAACAGGACGACATGTATCTTTTGAGAGAGCACAGAATCTCTTTGAAGGAAATCGACGTGGAAGGAAAGGTGAAAGTTTCTGAAAAGCAGGAGGAGCTGACTGCGGAATCTGAAAAGCTTTTCAACTTGAGGAAGAATCTGAGTTTTGTGCTGGAGGAAACAGAAAAAGCACAAGAGAAAGCCGAGGCAGATCTGCGCGAGATGCAAGGTCGGTTTGCGCATGAGAGAGAGGAGGAACGAACCACTCGGGAAGCCATGGAAGAGAGTTTGAGAGATATCGAAGAGGAGGCGACGCTTTCCCGAAGTCTTACGGAACGAGAGATCGCATCTCCGACGACCGTCAGCTTGATACTAGCTCACGAGAAACAAAGGTGAGTACAAGTTAAGCCAGTGGTCAAATTTGTGAATGTTATTTTTGAGCGTTTCCAAGGAATTCGAGCATCTTTGAATGTGTTTACCAGTATCCAGGTAGAATTGTTAGGTTTGTAATGGTACTACAAGGATTGTGGTAAGCTCAATGAATATAGGAGTTGTCAAGGTTTGCTAGTAACTGAAGGGCATGAAAATATGTCTTTCCTCCTCAGGTGTTTTCTTTTTAGGTGTTAAAATGATTATTGCGGACGTTTTCCCAGTAAAGAATCATAAAATTCCGAACGTAACGACGTTCGTTACTTTCGGAATTAGCAGCCTTTTTAGGGCTCGCTACTTTCAGGGAGTCTTTGCTTTCAGAATTTTACAGTTGTGCGAGGAAACTTCAGTCTCAACAGAACTGCTGAAAAAGCGATTTAAGGACTGCCCCAAGAAGTAAGCTTTATTTTGGGAAAAATCAAGGGTTGAGCAGAAACAAGCGCACTCTTTTCCTTTGATGGAGGGGAATCGTTATTAGCATTTTATTTCCGATTTTCATTCAACGTCATTTTGGTAGATGCGAGGTTAAGAAGTTCGTACATTGCCTCGTCTTGAAGGCGCACGATCTGATCACGTGCAAGTCCAATTACCCAAGGGGGATGTGCAAATGGATATCCGTAGAGACTTCTACTGATTTGAGTCACGTGATGTCTACGTTCTCGTCACGTCGTTTGTAGTGACGTCAACTTCCATAAGTTACTATTTTTAGGGACATCCTATTTTAGCAATTTCGGTATGAAAAGTAAAGTTAGTTCCCGCTTTTGATAGTACGTCAGGAATTTTTTTATCCTATATTAACGCTCATAAGCTGTCAAAAACAGAACAGCTTGAAACGATAAGGGCTTATTTTTTGGCATCGTAGCTGTCAATTTGCGATCGAACAACAGCCTAAAGAGTTGCCTCCCTCACGAATTTTTATCTCTCTTTAGAATCAAAGCAGAAATGGAGGTCAAGCTAAAAGAAGTGGAGGAACACAAGAGTCGTGAGGTCGAGGAGATGAGACTGGAAAAAGCAGAAATACTGACAAAATTAGACAAGGAAAAACAAGATCTGGAAAGACAGAAAGAAGAGCTTGAATCACTGATCCACAGGGAAAAGGTCGAGTTGGACAAGGAACGTCAAGTGTTAGAGAGAGAAAAGCTGGAGGAGATTGAAGGAATTATTCGGGAAAAAGAAATGGAAATAGAGGATTTAAAAGAGAAAGCGCAGCATGAAATTGATGAGTTGCGGGAAAGACTTGACGAAACGGAAAGGTAAAAATAAACATTTCACTTGCTGTCCGCGTCCAAGTGGAGATTCTTTTCTAAAAAATAGCTTTCAACCAAATCTCAGTCCAATACTTCAACAACAGACCCCAATAACTGAAAATAAAAATAAACAAAATTGACTGAAAACTATGCATTGAAGTTCAATTAGAGGCTTGTTGCGCTCAATACTGATTGGTTAAACGTAAATGCTCATCACGTCAGAGGTGCGGTCAAAACAAAACTAAGCATGAGGGAGAGGGGAGTGGGGGTCACAGTGGAATCTGAAGAGGAAGCGGATGCTGCCCTATTTCGAAACCCTGACTAACATTGTTGTGATTCTGTTGTGATCCTGTTGTGATCGCCTTCAATAAAGTGAAGAGACATTTTGGCAAGGTTTCAAGGGGGTTAGATCACTTTCTGATTGAACCTGCAATGCATAGTGCCTGCCTTCTGTTTAGATTGCACACAAATCTTCATTTATTTATTTATTTATTTATTTATTTATTTATTTATTTATTTATTTATTTATTTATTTATTTATTT